>ERZ791659.1722-NODE-1722-length-10849-cov-3.20206_pt1 | contig 10849 bp, 10 predicted proteins | sample MGYA00510053_ERZ791659 | MGnify/ENA primary metagenome ERZ791659 (study PRJEB30046, sample SAMN00715192) | human gut metagenome | study: EMG produced TPA metagenomics assembly of the A metagenome-wide association study of gut microbiota in type 2... | reverse complement strand
CACAATGGAGCGACCGCCGTAAAGTGGTTGAATCCGTACTACTTCCAATGATGGTATTTGTGCATGCAGATCCGAAAGAACGTAAAGAGGTTCTTTCCTTTTCTACAGTAAGCCGATATATGGTAATGCGTGGTGAGAGCAGTCCGACGGTGATTCCTGACGAACAGATGGCCCGTTTCCGCTTCATGCTCGACTATTCCGAAGAAGCCATCAGCATGAACAGCGCGCCTTTGGCCCGTGGAGAGAAGGTTCGCGTCATCAAAGGCCCTTTGACGGGTCTTGTGGGCGAGCTTGTGACGGTAGAGGGACGTAGCAAGATTGCCGTCCGGCTGAACATGCTCGGCTGCGCCTGTGCAGATATGTCGGCGGGATATGTAGAACCGATTGGAGAAAATAATTAAGCCTAAATACGATAATTTGTTATGATGTATATTTATATTGGAGGTACTTTTTTACTTTCAGTTCTGTTAGCGACTATTGTTATTCCAAGAATAATATTTATCTCTTACAAAAAACGTCTTTTTGATGTTCCTGATGCCCGTAAAGTACATAAGACTCCCGTCCCTCGTTTGGGCGGTCTGGCTTTTTTGCCTGTTATACTAATATCTTTGTGTATTATTACAGGAATCCGTTATTACATGAATGAACCAGTTGCTCCTATTTGGTCATCTTGTTTATTCATGCGTTATCTTTTCCTTGTCGCTGGCACAACATTGCTTTATCTTGTTGGAGTAGCGGATGACTTGGTGGGAGTGAGTTATCGGTATAAATTTGTGGTACAAATACTTTCCGCCTCTTTTCTTCCACTTTCCGGTCTTTGGATTAATGACTTAGGTGGATTATTAGGTCTTCATACCATTCCTGCATTTATAGGTATGCCTCTGACTGTTTTTCTTGTGGTCTATATTACGAATGCTATTAATTTGATAGACGGAATTGATGGTTTGGCCTCAGGGCTTACTTGTATTGCATTGGGATTATTAATAATAGTTTGTGCATTTGTCGGTCAGTGGACTCATGCTCTTTTAGCTTCCGCTACTTTGGGAGTGGTCGTTACTTTCTATTATTACAATGTATTTAGCGTATCAGGTCGAAAACTTTTTATGGGAGATGCCGGAAGTCTTACTCTTGGTTATATCCTTAGCTTTTTGATTCTTCATTTTTGGACACGGCAAGAGTCTTGGGATCCATTTGAATTAAATCTGAATATGGTAACTATTTCTACGCTGCTTATTCCTTTGCTTGATGTAGTGCGTGTATTCTGTTCCCGTATTAGAGATGGTCGTAATCCATTTTTGCCGGATAAGAATCATATTCATCATAAACTGTTGCGTACAGGAATGAAAGTACGTACAGTAATGATTACATTATTACTATTGTCTTTACTTTTGGTAGCTACCAATTTTATATTGTCTTACTATATAAATGCTACTTTCATGCTTCTTTTCGATTTGATATTTTGGGGTGTTCTGCACATGGTTATTAATCGTGCTATTGTAAAGCACGAAAAATTGACAGGAAAGAAATGGTATAAAACTTACATACATGTTTCATAATGTAGGTGATATATTATTAATATTGAATGAAATTTAGAGTATGGAGAAAGATTGTCGAAGATATAAAAGAAAATATCTTCTTAGAATTCGTTTTAGGAGAAGTTATTCGGAAAAATTGTATTATAAATTAGTGATAATAAAAGAATGAAAGGTATTGTTTTAGCGGGCGGCTCTGGTACTCGTTTGTATCCTATTACTAAAGGGGTTAGTAAACAACTGCTACCTATTTTTGATAAACCAATGATTTACTATCCAATTTCTGTATTGATGTTGGCAGGTATTCGTGAGATATTAATAATTTCTACACCGTATGATTTGCCAGGTTTCAAACGTTTGCTTGGTGATGGTTCCGATTTTGGCGTTCGCTTTGAATATGCAGAGCAACCTTCACCGGACGGATTAGCACAGGCTTTCATAATTGGGGAGGACTTTATAGGAGGTGACTCTGTATGTTTGGTTTTAGGGGATAATATTTTCTATGGTCAAGGTTTTACTCGAATGCTGAAAGAGGCAGTTTATACAGCGGAAGAAGAAAATAAGGCAACTGTATTTGGATATTGGGTAAATGATCCGGAACGTTACGGAGTGGCGGAACTTGATAAAGGAGGCAATTGTTTAAGTATTCAAGAAAAACCAAGTTGTCCAAAGTCCAATTATGCTGTAGTGGGCTTATATTTCTATCCGAATAGAGTTGTGGAAGTGTCGAAGAATATCAAGCCTTCTCCTCGTGGAGAGTTGGAGATTACAACTGTTAATCAAGAGTTTCTTAGAGATAAAGAGCTGAAAGTGCAGACATTAGGACGTGGCTTTGCATGGCTTGATACTGGTACACATGATTCTCTTTCAGAAGCCTCTACTTTTATTGAGGTTATTGAAAAGCGACAAGGCCTGAAAGTTGCTTGTTTGGAAGGTATAGCTCTTCGTCAAGGCTGGATTACAGCGGATAAGATGCGTGAACTCGCTTATCCTATGTTGAAAAACCAATATGGACAATATCTTCTAAAGGTCATTGACGAACTTAGTTTCACATAATTGTTTATTCAGAACTTATAATTATTAAAATGAATGTAATTCAGACTGCAATAGAAGGGGTTGTAATCCTTGAACCTCTTCTTTTTAAAGATGAACGTGGTTATTTTTTTGAGTCTTTTTCTCAAAAAGAGTTTGAAGAGAAAGTACAAAAAGTAAGTTTTGTACAGGACAATGAGAGTAAATCTTCTTATGGTGTTCTTCGTGGGCTTCATTTCCAAAAGCCGCCTTATGCACAGAGCAAATTAGTACGTGTTATTAAAGGGGCGGTCTTAGATGTTGCAGTAGATATCCGTAAAGGTTCTCCAACTTTTGGTCATCATGTTGCTGTAGAATTAACAGAAGATAATCATCATCAGTTTTTCATTCCTCGTGGCTTTGCTCATGGTTTTAGTGTATTGACTGATGAAGTAATCTTTCAATATAAATGTGACAATTTTTATAATCCACAGAGCGAAGGAGCTATTGCTTGGGATGATCCGTATCTATCCATTGATTGGCGTATTCCTGTTGATGCGGTGTTACTTTCTGAGAAAGATAAACATCATATGTGCTTAAAAGATATAGACTGGCTGTTTGACTATAATGAAAAATTGTATTGAGATGAATATATTGGTTACTGGTGCTCATGGACAATTGGGCAATGAAATGGTGCGGGTTTCTGATAAAAGTAAAGATCATTATGTGTTTACAGATATCAATGAATTAGATATTACAAATAGGGATGTTCTCCATACATTTGTAAATAAGGAACAGATAGATATTATTGTTAATTGTGCTGCTTATACTAATGTTGATAAGGCAGAGGAAGATGAAAGAACGGCAAACATAGTTAATAATGTAGCAGTCGGCTATTTGGCTGAGGCTGCAAAATCTGTAGGGGCGACACTTATTCATGTTTCTACTGATTATGTATTCAGTGGTAAAAATAATGTTCCATATACAGAACATGATATGCCTGAACCGATAGGGATATATGGTAAAACGAAATTTGCTGGAGAAAAGGCGATTGTTGCTTCTGGTTGCAACTATATCATTCTGCGTACTGCATGGCTTTATTCTGTATGGGGAAATAATTTTTTTAAAACGATGTTGAGGCTAACGAAGGAAAGAGAGAGCTTAAATGTTGTCTTCGATCAAATAGGTACACCAACTTATGCTGGTGATTTGGCTGATGCTATTGGTTGGATTATAGATCATAGAATGATAGATAAAAAGGATATTTATCATTTCACTAACGAAGGTGTATGCTCTTGGTATGACTTTGCTGTGGCTATTGGTAAGTTGGGTGAAAATATGTGTAATATTCGTCCTGTCCACTCTTATGAATATTCTAGCAAAGTAAAACGTCCGCATTATTCTGTATTGGATAAAGTGAAGTTTAGAGAAACTTTTGGCTATCAAATTCCGTATTGGATGGAATCTTTGGAAAGATGTATTAATCAACTAAAAACAAAAAAATATGAAATTTGAACGTAATATCCTTATTACTGGAGGAGCTGGATTTATAGGTAGTCATGTTGTACGTTTGTTTGTCAACAAATATCCTAACTATCATATTATCAATCTTGACAAATTAACCTATGCTGGAAATTTGGAAAACCTCAGAGATATTGAAGATACTCCCAACTATACCTTTGTAAAGGCTGACATTTGTGATTTCGATAAGATGCAGGAACTGATGGTGCAATATCGTATAGATGGTATAATTCATCTTGCTGCCGAAAGTCACGTAGACCGTAGTATTAAAGATCCGTTTATTTTTGCTCGTACTAATGTGATGGGTACATTAAGTCTTTTACAAGCAGCCAAGTTATATTGGGAAACACTGCCCGAAAGGTATGAAGGCAAACGTTTTTATCATATATCTACGGATGAAGTTTATGGGGCACTGAAATTGACCCATCCTGAAGGCATAGAACCACCATTTACCACTACAGCGTCTTCACTGGAACATCATCTTGCTTATGGTAAAGATTTTTTCTATGAGGATACTAAGTACAATCCTCATAGTCCTTACTCTGCGAGTAAAGCGAGTAGTGATCATTTTGTACGTGCTTATCATGACACATATGGAATGCCTACTATTGTCACTAATTGTAGTAATAACTATGGTCCCTACCAGTTTCCCGAAAAATTAATACCACTTTTCATTAATAATATCTGTCGTTGTAAGCCACTTCCTGTATATGGTAATGGAGAAAATGTTCGTGATTGGCTTTATGTTGTAGATCATGCCCGTGCCATTGAACTTATTTTTCATAAAGGAAAAGTAGCTGAGACTTATAATATTGGCGGTTTTAATGAATGGAAAAATATTGATATTATTAAAGTAATTATTAAAACTGTAGATAGATTATTAGGTAATCCCGAAGGTTATTCTTTGGATTTGATTACTTATGTTACCGATCGCAAAGGACATGATATGCGCTATGCTATTGATAGTACTAAGTTGAAAAATGAACTGGGCTGGGAACCAAGTTTGCAGTTTGAAGAAGGTATTGAAAAAACAGTTCGTTGGTATCTTGATAATCAGGTGTGGATGGATAATATTACTACAGGTGCCTATGAACGATATTATGAGGATATGTATAAAAAATGATGATTATGCGTAATTGTATAAAAGTAGGAGGAGAGAGAAACTTTGATAAATATGCCATATCCTTCAGTGTATATAAAATATGGGATTAAAGAAAAATGTTTTATATAGTAGTTTCTTGACAACATCAAATTATCTATTTCAATTTATTACTTATCCTTATGTTGCTAGAACTCTAGGTGTAACAGGTATTGGAGTTTGTAATTTTGCTCAAAGCCTTATCCAATATTTTATGCTATTTTCAACGTTGGGGGTAATGACATTGGGTACGAGAGAAATAGCAAAATGTAATGGAGATAAGGGTAGACAGAATATTGTTTTTTCTTCTTTATTTGAATTAACTGCAATTACTACCTTTATCGTTGTATTAATTTATCTGTGTTTGATAGAAACTGTTCCAAAATTGTCAGAATATCGGAGTCTGTTATATATTGGGGTATTTCAACTCATATTTAATACACTGACAATTGAATGGCTTTTCCGAGGATTAGAAGATTTTAAATACATCACAATACGTACTTTTTGGACAAAAGTATTCTATGTAGTAGCAATATTTATTTTTATTCAAGATCAGCAAGATTATTTTTTGTATTTTGTAATAACAGTCAGCGTATATATCGTTAATGGTGTAATTAATTTGTCTTATAGTTATAAATGGATTTCATTTTCTTGGCAGCCTTTTCGTTCTATATTACATTTTATAAAACCAATGTTAGTCTTAGGAATTTATGCCATTTTAACTAATATGTATTTGAGTTTTAATATAATGTATTTGGGGTTTGTGTCTAATGATGAACAAGTTGGTTACTATACTACTGCGACAAAAATACAGAATATAATTCTCGCACTTTATACTTCTTTTACCTTAGTTATGATGCCACGAGTCAGCTCTATGTTGGCTAAAAAAAATATGGATGGAATAAAAGGTGCTATTGCAAAATCGTTGAATTTGCTTTATGCCTTTGCTTTTCCTATTATAGTTTTATCTATAGTTTTTGCATCTCAAATAGTATATATTATAGCTGGAGCTGGATATGAGCAAACTGTTCCTGTTTTACAAATATCAATGCCACTAATTCTGATAGTGGGAATTGAACAGATACTTATTATTCAGTTACTTATGCCTCTTGGAGAGGATAAGGCTGTATTTATAAATGCTTTGGTAGGAGCGATCGTAGCAATTGTTCTAAATATTTTATTAGTTAAAGAACTGCAAAGTATAGGTTCTATTATTGTCTGGTTTTCTGCAGAGGTCTCTGTGTTAATTTCAGCAAATATATTCGTGAGAAAAAAAATTGGAAATATAATATCGGTTAAGAAATTGGTAATATACATTATAGCGTATTTGCCACTCTTATTATTGTGTTATATGATAAAAACATTTCCCATAAGTGAATATTTCTCTTTGATAATTTCTCTTGTTGTTACAGTTTTATATTGTCATTTTTGTCTTCTGTATGTTGTACGAAATGATATATATAAGTCACTAATTATACAATTAAAAAGTAAACTAAGTATACGATGAAAGTTATTCCGTTCTACCTTCCGCAATTTCATACAATTCCGGAAAATGATAAATGGTGGGGTGAAGGCTTTACAGAATGGGTAAATGTAAAGAATGCCAAGCCTTTGTTTGATGGACATAATCAGCCGAGAGTTCCATTTAATAGAAACTATTATGATTTGAGTGATGTGGAAACTTTAAAATGGCAATGTAAAATAGCAAGAGAATATGGTATATATGGCTTTTGTATGTATCATTATTGGTTTAATGGACATCTACTCTTGGAAAAGCCGATGGAAATGCTCTTGGCTCATCCTGAGATTGATATAAATTATTGTATCAGTTGGGCAAATCATGATTGGAATGATGCTTGGAAAGCACAAGATGGAGCTCCTAAAACACTTATAGCGCATGATTTTGATGATGAGCAGGATTGGGTTAATCATTTTAATTATATGCTCCCTTTCTTTAAAGATCCACGCTATATAAATGAAAATAATAAACCGTTGATGATTATTTATGTACCTAATCTGATTAAGAAAATTGATAAGATGCTGGATTTATGGACTAAAATGGCAAAAGCGGTCGGTTTTGACGGTTTGACTTATATTTATCAGAGTGCAGCTGCGGCTTATGATGATTCTTGGGATAAATCAGGTTTTGATTATGGTATAGAGATGAATCCACAATATATAAATTTGCTATGTAAAAGTAATGAACCTCAAAGAATACCTTTCTCTGTCATAAAAACAGTCAGATTTATAAAAAAAATGTTTCATATAAAAAGGAGTGTTGCTCCGTTCATGTATAGACATAAGAATGTCAGAAGATTGGATTATGATGTATGTTGGGGAAATATAATAAGTCATAAGCCTGTAACTGACAAAATGATTCCATGTGCTTTTACTGATTGGGATAACACACCGAGACATAGAATGAATGGGTACTTATATGATGGAGTGAGTGTAGAAAAATTTCAATATTATTTTAGAAAACTATTACTGAAAGCCCAAAAAGAATACCCAACAGATATGGTTTTTATTTTTGCATGGAATGAATGGGCGGAGGGAGGCTATTTGGAACCGGATGAAAGAAATGGATATGCTTTGCTTCAAGCAGTAAAGGATGCATTAATGGAATATAAATAATATGGATATTTTTATTTCGAGGAAACTCTCCAAATATCTGTTTTGTATCGGAATTTGCTTTCTTGTTACGTCGTTGGCATTTGCTTTAGGGGATGAAAATCGTAATACATTATTGATTGGAGCTATGACAATATCTCCATTAGTTCTTGTATTTATACCAGTTATAAATCGAAGAACAGATATAGGTATTTTTCTTTTTATGACCTTGACGTTATTTTGTCCTTTATTGAATCATCCAGAAACAATGCGATGGAGTACGGCTTTATATGGATGTATGTTCGGATTTTATTTTATGGCTCTTTTCCATTTATTTGAATTTTCAGATTTGTCAAAACAGGATATCGCTAGACTTTTGAAATTTCTTTTATTAGCTTATGCAATAGTTCTGTTGATTCAGCAGATTTGTGTGTTGACGGGATTTCCTATTTTTAATTTGGGCAATTATGATGTAAGGGAACCATGGAAGTTGAATTCTTTAATGTCAGAACCAGAACATAGTGGTAGGATGATCGCATTGTTGATGTATGTATATTTATCTATAACTTTGAATGAAAAAGCTGAGATTTCTTTTGTTAGTTCATGGAGAAAAGAAAAACTGGTATGGATTGCTTTTTTATGGTGTATGCTTACATCTTTAAGTGCAGGTGCATATCTGTTTATGTTGGTTGTTCTATTGAAATTTTATACAAAAGGTACTTCCTTTAAGATTGTGGGATCTATTGTTGCTTTATATATGGTATTGTCTTTATTTGATATTTCTGCCTTTAATCGTTTTTCTAAATTTTGTACTGCCATATTTACATTTGATATACATAGAATATATTCTGCTGATCAGAGTGCGGCACTGAGAATTGTCCCTTCTTTGATTTGCTTACAACAAATTGATCTGTTTACAGTAGATGGTTGGTTTGGACGTGGTATAGACTATATGTCAAGAATAATGTCTGATTATTTGCCAGGCGTAGAGAAAGGATATACAGGGGGAGGATTACTCTTGTATGCGGTAGAATATGGCTTTTTATCTTTTCTTTTTATCATACGTGTTACATTTAAACTGTGTTATGATAAGGTTAATAAGGTCCCTTCTATACTATTTTGGTTTTTTTCAGTTTTTCTTGTAGGAGTAAATTCTCAATTGGCATGGGCTACAATAGTGTTACTTTATATGGTGAAATGCATTCAGAAATTAGAGAAAAGTATATAAGTAATAGTGGAAAATTATGAAAAATAAGAAAATTTTAGTCTTGGCTTATGCTATTTCCCCTACACGTGGTTCTGAGTACTCTGTGGCATGGAACTATGTAGAAGAAATGTCAAAAGATAACAAACTAACAGTGCTTTATGGGGCATCAGGCGATTACATGGGGGATTGTGAGGAGATGGAGAATTATGTTAATCAACATCCGAACTCGCAAATTACATTTATTCCTGTTTACCCAAACAAGTTGGCGAATTTACTGAATTGGCCTAATCGCCATCATTTATTGGTTTATTCATTTTATTATGCATATAATGTTTGGCAAAAATTAGCATATCGAAAAGCTAAGGAGTTAGTGGCTAATGGAGCATTCGATTTAATACATTATGTAGGAATGATAGGCTATCGTGAACCAGGTTATTTGTGGAATTTAGGTTTACCATATATTTGGGGACCTATTTGTGGAGCCAATAATTCATCTGTTGTTTTAATGAAAAATATGCCATTATTAGGTAAATTGAAACATCGGTTTAGAACAATAGCCAATATTCTTCAATTGCATTATAGTCGGAGATTAAAAAAAGCATTGAATGCAACAGATATTCTGCTTACTGCTACATCTGAGAATCAGAGACTATTTAAGAATATTCATGGAAAAGACAGTATCTGTATTCCAGAGAATTGTATTATAGGGCATATTCATTTGAATAAAGGAAAATTTGTTAACCCTTATAAATATAACCTTGTGGTGATTGGACGTTTGGATGCTAGAAAATCTGTTGGTATACTGCTGGAGGCAGTTGCCAGGTTGAAGTTTAAAGAAATGGTACATGTTGATATAGTTGGTGATGGATCCTTGAAAGATAAATTACAACAGTATGCAATAGAGAATGGTCTAAATTCTCTTATAACATGGCATGGAAAATTACCGAGAGATAAGGCTGTACAGATATTTGATTCTGCCCATCTTCATGTGATAACCAGTATCAGTGAAGGTAATCCGACCACAATATGGGAAGCAATGAGCTTTGGTGTACCTACTTTAAGTTTTGATCATTGTGGTATGCATGATACTTTGTGTGATGGAGCAGGAATACTTGTACCGATAGAGTCGACTTATGAAGCTAATGTGCAGGGAATTACCAATGCTATAGACGTTGTGTTGGCAGAGCCTGAACGTTTGGAACGATTAGCAGAAGCTACGCTAATTCGTGCAAAGAAATATACATGGGAAATAAGGCGAAAGTTTTGGAATGAATTGTATGAGGAATTGGTAATGAAATTAGATAAGAAAAGAAAATGAAGCATATAATTTGTTTTCACCTCTTTAATGACTATAGTGGCAGCCCCAAGATACTAAAGATGGTACTGGAAAATTTTCTGAAGCAACATTATATTGTAGATTTAGTTTCTTCTAAACATGGAGTGTTAGATGAATTGTTGTGTTATAAAAACTTACACAAACATTCTTATCCTTATCGTTTTTTTAAGAATCCAATAGTGATGATGTTATATTATTGTGCAGTGCAGCTTTATATGTTTGTATTTGCATTCAGATGGCTTTTTTGTAGGGATATAGTGTTTTATATAAATACTTTATTACCAGTGGGTCCAGCTTTAGCAGGAAGAATTATGGGAAAACGGGTGGTGTATCATTATCATGAGAATGCTTTTGTAAAAGGAAGAAGTTATAAAATTCTAGCTATTGCTATGCAGAAGTTGGCACATGAGATAATCTGCGTATCCTGCTATCAGGCTTCCTTTCTGAAGCAAAAAAGTAATCTGTCTGTGGTACCTAATGCGTTGCCGCAGGTG
>ERZ791659.1720-NODE-1720-length-10857-cov-2.38317_pt1 | contig 10857 bp, 5 predicted proteins | sample MGYA00510053_ERZ791659 | MGnify/ENA primary metagenome ERZ791659 (study PRJEB30046, sample SAMN00715192) | human gut metagenome | study: EMG produced TPA metagenomics assembly of the A metagenome-wide association study of gut microbiota in type 2... | reverse complement strand
TGGAACCGGTTACTTCACGTTTATTTTGAACACCATAGCCAACCACAACTACTTCATCGAGTTGCTCGGATTCTTCCTGCAAAGTTACCGTCACTTCAGAAAGTCCTTTTACGTTTTTCTCCTGAGGAACATACCCTATGAAAGACACCACAATCACATTCTGACCATCTGCCAACAGCAAATTGAAATTACCGTCAGCATCGGTAATAGTTCCATTAGTCGTACCCTTTGCTAAAATATTAGCACCAATAACCGGTTCACCTTGTACATCTTTTACATGACCTCTCAATGCGGTCTGTTGTGCAAAAGCACCCAATGTAAAGAATATCCCCAAGAAAAGGGACAGAACCATTCTACAGATTCTAAGATTAGTTCTCTTCATGCATTATAATATTAAAGTTAACAAATTATATTATTTCATCTTACTCAAGCCTTTCAACTCACTTTTATCTTTGGCTTCTTTGATGCTGATTGCAAATCCTCCTCCACTCATTGCACGCAATGTCAGTTTCGATTTATTTGTAACAATACCTTTCTTAATCGTATATGCCTGCGGATTATCTTTCCAATCAGCATCTTTCGCATCAGCATATACAGTCGCAATATATTGCTTATCCGGATCTAAAAAATCAAATGTCAATTTAGCTACATGACCATTTTCATCTGCCGTACAACCGACATACCAATCGTTCGTCCCTTTTGCTTTACGGGCTATTGTTATGTAATCACCCGGCTCGGCCTCCAAATATCTTGTTTCGTCCCAATCAATAGCCACGTCCTTAATAAATTGGAAAGCATCCATAAATTGCTCATAGTGTTCAGGGATATCGGCTGCCATTTGCAACGGGCTGTACATCGTTACATAAAGTGCCAACTGACGTGCCAATGTTGTTCGTACCTGTGAATTATTGGAAGGATTCATCTTATTACAATGTGGCTCAAAAATACCCGGAGTATAATCCATCGGACCACCAAGTAAACGGGTAAAAGGTAGAATCGTCGTATGGTCTACATTGTTTCCGCCAAAAGATTCATATTCTGTACCACGGGCAGACTCATTACCAATTAAATTAGGATAAGTACGACACAACCCCGTAGGACGGGTGGCCTCATGTGCATTAACCATAATTTTATAATCAGCGGCTTTTGTCACAGCATACAAATAATGATTATTCATCCATTGCCCGTAATGATGTTCCCCACGAGGGATAATATTACCTACATAACCGCTCTTTACAGAGTTATAACCATTATCCACCATAAACTGATAAGCTTTATCCATGTGACGTTCATAATTACGTACCGAAGCAGAAGTTTCATGGTGCATCATCATTTTAATTCCTTTAGATGCTGCATAACGATGTATTTCCTTCACATCAAAATCAGGATATGGTGTGACAAAATCAAAAACATAATCTTTGCTTTTTCCAAACCAGTCTTCCCAACCTTCATTCCATCCTTCTACCAAAACTGCATCAAATCCATGTTCCGCAGCAAAGTCAATATAACGCTTCACATTAGCTGTATTGGCAGAGTGTCTTCCGTTCGGTTTCGTCTTTGCATAATCCGTCTCACCAAGTTTTACACTTGTCAGTTCATCTGTATAAGCCCACGTACCTTTATTGGTAATCATATCCCACCAAACACCGACATATTTCACCGGTTTAATCCAAGAAGTATCTGTCAATTTACAAGGTTCATTCAAATTCAAGGTAATTCTTGATGCAAGAATATCACGCGCATCGTCACTGACAATCACTGTACGCCACGGAGAAACACAAGGCGTCTGCATATACCCTTTATCTCCCTTTGCATCCGGAGTAAGCCATGACTCAAAAACCAGATTCTTATCGTCTAAATTCAGGTTCAGACACGAATAATCCACCAATGCAGCTTCATGTAGGTTGATATATAAACCATCGTCCGTCTTCATCATCAAAGCCGTCTGAACTTCTCCTGTTGGTGAAAATGGAGTTTGTGAAGAGTTCGGAGTAATAGCTTCTTTCATCAGCCCTCTGATTTCGGACAGACGTGAAGTCATTGTGCTATATTCCTGTGTATCATAATCTCCCGGTAACCAAAATGCTTTATGATCACCTGCCATTGCAAATTGTGATTTCTCTTCCTTTATTACAAAATAGTTAAGTTCCGTCTGTTGAGGAAACTCGTAACGAAAACCTAAACCATCATCAAACAAACGAAAACGTACGATGATATACCTATTATTCATCGGTTGATTCAAGGTTACAGTCAACTCATTATAATGATTACGTATCTCCTTTTCTTCTCCCCATACGGGTTTCCAAGTTTCATCGAACGTTGAAGTTTTTATATCCTTTACTTCAAAACCACTATATAAATTTGTTTTATTATCCAGACTATTTATGTCCTTACGCATCTTGAACTCAAAATCTACAGCGGCATCAGCATCTTCCTTTTTCAACTCCAAACCCAAGCTACTGGGTTTGATTACCGTCTTACCTTTATAAGTCAAATCGTAAGTAGGAGTACCCTGAGCATCCAACTTAAAATTCATTTCCAAATTACCATTAGGTGAAAGTAGCTTTTGAGCATTTGCAATAAATGAAATGCAAAGAAATACTGAAATTAAAAAGTGCTTTTTCATATTATTATAATATTAATTAATAGGCCAACAAACATCCGATTATCATTTCGTATCAGACATCGCAAATGTAAGCGTGATAAATAGTAATTAATTAAACAAGAATGAAAATATAAATCATTTTACTTATTCAAAACAATTATATATTTGATAATCAACTATTTATCGTTAAACATTCAACAAATAAATATAAACCATTGTGAACTATATCAGAATGTTAGAATCAATGTTTCACGTTCCTTTAATGTCAAACTCTTATCTAAATGAACTTCTTTTCCTGCAAAATCTATGGCAGTTATTGATGGTAACACTTCTTTATAAGAAGATAAATCCAAAGTCTGCTGTTTATCTGTACCATTCAAAAATACAACCACCGATTTATTCTCATATTTCCGTTCATAAACATATACTCCATTCTTGGGAACAAAATGTTTTAATGTGCCTTTCGCTATAATATTATTCCCTTTTCTCCACTGAAGCAATTTCCGGAGATAAGTGTAAGCTTCATTTTCCCGAGCTGTTCTTTCAGTCATAGAGAAAGCATTATGTTTATCTCCTTTCCATCCACCCGGAAAATCCGCACGAAGTAAACCATCACTTCCATTAGCCTTATCAGCTGCCATTAATATTTCTGTTCCATAATAAATTTGGGGAATACCACGTGTAGTCAACAAGAATACAAGTGCTTGTTTATAACGGTTCAAATTACTCGTGCTTTCCCGGGTTCTATAAAAACGGGAAGTATCATGATTATCCAGAAAAGTCAATAAGTTACTCGGATTAGCATATACAATATCTTGTGTCAGATAGTCATATATACGATAAAGACCTCCTCCCCAATCTTGAGTTTCTTCATCAAAAGCCTGATTCATAATTTCCATCAACGGGAAATCCATTACCGTAGGAAGGTTTGAATTCTTGGGAGCCGCCAAACGGCTGTCTTTCTGCCAATAAGAAACCAATATATTGTTATTCAGCCAAGTTTCACCGACAATATTAAAATCGGGATACTCATCCATAACTGCTTTGCACCAACGTGACATTCCATCAAAATCAGCATACGGATATGTATCTTGACGGATGCCATTAATACCGCTATACTCAATCCACCAAATACTATTTTGAATCAAATAAGTAGCTACATCTTCATTTCGTTGATTAAAGTCCGGCATTACTTCGGCAAACCATCCATTCAACGCCAAATTCTTTTCGAAATCCGAAGCATATTTATCCGATTGAGTCGCCGTACGAAAATTAGTTTGCGTATAATTATCCGGATAATTAAACCAATCTTTGGAGGGCTTATCTTTAAACAGATAATTTTCGCTTCCGCAATGATTAAAAATCATATCCATTACCACTTTTAATCCTTTGGCATGGGCACTGTCAACTAATTTACAAAAATCTTCATTTGTTCCAAACCGACGGTCTACCTGATAATAGTCGGTAATAGCATAACCATGATAAGAACCACCCGGCATATCATTTTCTTGAATCGGATTGAGCCAAATGGCTGTTACTCCCAAATCCGAAATATAATCAAGGTGATTGTTTATACCTTTTATATCTCCACCATGGCGTGCGGAGGGATCTTCTCGGTCTACCTTTGCTTCATACATACCCTTTATTACATCATTCGATGTATCGCCATTAGCAAAACGGTCAGGCATAATAAGATATAACACATCCCCAGAACTAAACCCTTTCCTATTCGCAGATCCAGTATCTCTCTTTTTCAACTCATACGGAACAACCATACGGTCCCTACCTTGTTGTAACACAATATCAAATGTTTGAGGTACAGACTTCGATAAATCCACATACAATAATAAATAATCAGTATTCCCCGGTTTTACAATCCTCTTTAGATGCACATCTTCAGCAGAGAGCGATACCTCTGAAGAAGCAATATTTTCCCCATATAACAAGATTTGCAATTCCGGATTTCTCATTCCCGCCCACCAGAAAGCGGGTTCCACTTTCTGCAACGAAGTTGCTTGCAGCGTTTGCATATAAATAAAGATAAATACCAAGAGTGTCGCTAAATGTTTCATATTACTAGATTTGGATTGATTAAACAACTGTCACAAATATAAAAGGTTCTATGATGTCTCTGAAAGAAATAGAAAGAAATTATAAATCGCTTAGAATTATAACATACTGATAATCTTTATAATAATCAAATAAAAGACTGACAAAAATATAAACGGATAGGAATAGCTTTCAAACATAAAACAAGCATATTTTAGTCTTTTCTATTTCTTTTCGTAAAGAATCATTATATTTGCTGAAAACCTAGTCAAATGAAAAAAATAATCTCTATATTAGTTTTGTTCATCTGTTGCAATCCCGTAAACAGATCGTTTGCTATTCCTAAAAACATTTCCAATGAAAACATACTTAAGCAATTAGACAAAGCTATTGAACAAAAAAGCCAATATCATACGCAAAGAGAAAGAAAAATCGACAGTTTAACCACTTCATTAAAATATACAACCTCCGCACGGAACAAGTTAGAAACTTATAATGCACTATATGATATCTACCTGCACTATCAGGCAGATTCAGCTCTTCATTATGTCAAAAAGAAACAAGAACTTATTCCTTTATTGAACAATCCATCTCTAAAAGACGAAGTGTTAATTAATCAAATCGAGGTAATGGGAGTTATGGGTATGTATAATGAAGCATTGGAAATGCTTAAACATATTGATGCGAAGACTCTACCCGATAACCTACTCTTATATTATTATCATGCTTGTCGTGCTTGTTACGGATGGGCCGCCGATTATACCAATACCAACAATAAAAACAAATACCAGAAATTGACAGATTTCTATCGGGATTCTATATTGAATATCACTGAAGATGGCATTGATCGCGATATTGTTCTTGCCGACAAACTAATAATAAATGAAGATTGTGATAAAGCTATTGCCATTTTAAACAAAGCACTTCCCAATAGTCACGACAAACGCCAAAAAGGATATATAACTTATAACCTGGCAGATGCTTATGGTTGTCAAGGAAATATTGAAAAGCGAATCTATTATTTGGCAGAAACAGCAATTATCGACATTGAATCTGCCATCAGGGAATACGAATCACTGCAAAAACTGGCACTGTTGATGTTTGAAGAAGGGAATATAGACCGAGCTTATAAGTATTTGAACTGCTCCATGGAAGATGCTGTTGCTTCCAATGCAAGATTGCGCTCCATTGAAGTTACGAATTTCTTCCCCATCATTGATAAAGCCTATAAATTAAAGGAAAAAAGGGAGAAGAAGATAACCGACATCCTTTTATTTAGTGCCGGGATTCTTTCTTTACTTTTACTGATTACCATTTTCTATTTATACAAACAGATGAAGAAACTGTCGGTAGCACGGAAAGAATTGAGTGTAGCTAACCAACAAATGAAAGCGGTAAACCGAGAGTTGATACAAACCGGAAAAATTAAAGAAGAGTACATAGCACGTTATTTGGATAGATGTGCTATATATTTAGAAAAATTGGATGCCCACCGCCGTTCTTTAATAAAACTAGCAATGGCTTCTCGCGTAGAAGAATTATTCAAGGCTATAAAATCCGAACAGTTCATTAATGATGAACGGGATGAATTTTATCGTGAATTCGATAAATCCTTCTTAAACCTCTTCCCGAATTTCATTCAGTCATTTAATAATTTATTAATCAAAGAAGAACAAATACACCCAAAAGCCGGAGAACTCTTATCTACCGAATTACGCATCTTTGCCTTAATACGTCTAGGAGTTACAGACAGTAACCGTATTGCCCACTTCCTTGACTATTCGTTGACCACCATTTATAATTATCGAAGTAAAGTCAGAAACAAAGCTATAAACAAAAATACTTTCGAACAGGATATTACCAATCTATAAGAACATAACATACTCCCGAAAGAGGCTGAACCATTTATTCAATCATATCCCATATTATTATGAAAACACTATTACTACTATTAAGCTTGTTTTTTATAGATATTTTCTCATTCGCTTCTCCTATCACAAACTTACTGGAGCGCATTGACAAGGGAGCATCTAAGAAATTTATCATCGAACAAACAAAACTCTCCGACAAAGATTTCTTTGAATTAGATCAGAAAGATGGCAAGATCATTATTCGAGGCAATAACTATGTAAGTATTGCTACAGGACTAAACTGGTATCTGAAATATTATGCAGGTATTCATCTTTCATGGAATGGCATGACTGCTAAATTACCTGTCACACTGCCGGTTGTTACTAAAAAAGAAAGACATGAAAGTATGTTGCCTTACCGTTATGATCTCAATTACTGCACTTTCTCATATTCGATGGCATTCTGGGACTGGCCGCGTTGGGAAAAAGAGATAGACTGGATGGCATTGCACGGTATTAATCTTGCTTTAGCACTCACCGGGACAGAAAGCGTATGGTATAACGTTCTTAATAAGTTAGGTTATGACAAACAAAATATCAATGAATTCATTTCTGGTCCAGGTTTTCTTGCGTGGTGGCTTATGAATAATTTGGAAGGATGGGGTGGCCCTAATCCGGATAGTTGGTATACACAACAAGAAACACTTCAAAAAAAAATTGTAAAACGGATGCGTGAATATGGTATTGAGCCTATATTGCCGGGATATGCCGGAATGGTACCCAATAATGCCAAAGAAAAATTAGGATTAAACGTATCAGATCCCGGACGATGGTGCAGCTATCGTCGCCCTGCTTTCTTGCAACCGGGAGATAAACGTTTCGAAGAAATATCCACTTTATATTACAAGGAACTGACAAAGCTGTATGGCAAGGCGAACTTTTATGCTATCGATCCTTTCCACGAAGGAGGGAGCACACAAGGAGTAAATTTGGATATTGCCGGAAAAGCAATTATGAATGCTATGAAAAAGATCAATCCGAAAGCCGTATGGGTAGCTCAGGCATGGCAAGATAATCCACGTACCAAGATGATCGAAAATCTGAAAACAGGAGATTTACTAATACTCGATTTACACAGTGAATGCCGACCTCAATGGGGAGATACTTCTTCCGAATGGTATAGAAAAAATGGTTACGGGCAACACAACTGGATATACTGCATGCTACTTAACTTTGGCGGAAATGTCGGATTACATGGGAAAATGGATGCCGTAATAAACGGATTTTACGATGCAAAAAATGACACACATGCCGGACAAACTTTGCGGGGAGTCGGTATAACTCCGGAAGGTATTGAGAACAATCCGGTAATGTACGAACTGACAATGGAACTGCCTTGGAGAGCAGAACGTTTCACGAAAGAAAACTGGCTGAACAGCTATGTAAAAGCTCGTTATGGTGTGGAAGATGAAATAATAAACAAAGTATGGCTATTATTGGGAAAAGGTATTTATAACAGTCCGAAGAATCTTGTCCAACAAGGTACACACGAATCTGTATTCTGCGCCCGCCCTGCCGAAGATGTTTATCAAGTATCAAGTTGGTCGGAGATGAAAGATTATTATAATCCTCAAGAAGTAATAGAAGCAGCCCGCTTGATGATTTCCATCGCTGATAAATACAAAGGAAATAATAACTTTGAATTTGATTTAACCGATATCCTACGCCAAGCTATTGCAGAAAAAGGACGTTTAATGCAAAAATCTGTTACCGCAGCTTACCATGGCATCCCGACATTTCCTACAACTAATTCTTTTGCAGGATGAATTATTGGCAACACGCCCCGAATTTAAAGTAGGCAAATGGATAAGTAATGCACGCGCATTAGGCAATACACCAACAGAAAAAGCATTATATGAATGGAACGCCCGAGTGCAAATCACAACATGGGGCAATCGCATAGCCGCCAATGAAGGCGGACTCCGAGATTATGCACACAAAGAATGGAACGGTATCCTGAAAGATCTCTATTATGTACGCTGGAAACAGTACTTCGACTACTTATTCCAAAAAATGGATGGTAAGCAACCACAAGAAATCGATTTTTATACTTTAGAGGAATCATGGGCCAAAGCATCCAACTATTATTCTGCTGATCCGGAAGGTGATTGTATCGCAACAGCTAAACGTATCTTCAAGGAAGTATTTCAAAATTAAATCGGAAATAAAAAAGAGGAAGAACTTTATGTTTCCTCCTCTTTCTTATCTCACTTTATATAGATAGATTTATCTTCCGGCACGTTTACGTTCTGTTTCATCCAGAATAATCTTACGCATACGCATACTTTTCGGAGTAACTTCTACATATTCATCTTCTTTGATATACTCCAATGCCTCTTCCAACGAGAATACTACCGGAGGAATAATCTTCGCTTTATCATCCGAACCGGATGCACGCATATTTGTCAGTTTCTTAGACTTAGTTACGTTCACTACTAAATCATTTTCCTTTGCATGTTCGCCTACAACCTGTCCGGCATATACTTCGTCTTGCGGGAAAATGAAAAAACGCCCGCGATCCTGTAACTTATCAATCGCATAAGCAAAGGCTGTACCTCCTTCCATTGCAATGATAGAACCATTGGTACGACGTTCAATATCCCCTTTATAAGGTTGGTATTCCTTGAAGCGGTGGGCCATAATTGCCTCTCCTGCCGAAGCAGTCAACACATTCGTACGCAAACCGATTATACCACGTGAAGGCATATCAAATTCCAAATTAACACGGTCACCTTGCGTTTCCATAGAAACCATTTCGCCTTTACGGCGAGTTACCATATCAATCATTTTACTGGCATACTCTTCCGGCACGCTGATAGTAAGTTCTTCTACCGGTTCACATTTCACACCGTCAATTTCTTTATAGATTACCTGCGGTTGGCCGATTTGCAATTCATATCCCTCGCGACGCATAGTCTCAATCAACACGGACAAGTGAAGCACACCACGTCCGAAGACCGTCCATTTGTCCGAATCAGCACTTTTTACAACACGCAAAGCTAAGTTCTTATCAAGCTCTTTCTCCAAACGGTCGTTAATATGACGGGAAGTTACGAACTTACCTTCTTTACCAAAGAACGGAGAATCGTTAATAGCAAACACCATACTCATAGTAGGTTCGTCAATTGCGATTGGTGGCAATGGTTCCGGATTCTCAAAATCACAGATTGTATCACCGATCTCAAAACCTTCAATACCGATAACGGCACAAATATCTCCCGAAGAAACTCTATCGGTCTTCTTGCGTCCCATCCCCTCAAAAGTATGAAGCTCTTTAATTTTCGCTTTCACCTGAGAACCGTCTCTACGCGAAAGGGTTACATTCATACCTTCGGTCAATGTACCTCGATGAACACGTCCGACTGCGATACGTCCCGTATATGAAGAATAATCAAGTGAAGTAATCAACATCTGCGGAGTACCTTCCAAAGCTTTTGGAGCAGGAATATATTCCACAATGGCATCCAATAACGGAGTAATGTCTTCTGTCTGTTTTTTCCAATCATCACTCATCCAATTATTCTTTGCAGAACCGTATAGAACCGGAAAGTCCAATTGATCTTCTGTCGCATTCAGACTGAACATCAGATCAAACACCATTTCATAGACTTCTTCCGGACGACAATTCGGCTTATCTACCTTATTTACCACAACAATCGGCTTCAATCCGATTTGAAGTGCTTTTTGAAGTACGAAACGAGTTTGAGGCATCGGACCTTCAAATGCATCCACCAAAAGAATGCATCCATCTGCCATATTAAGCACACGCTCTACTTCTCCACCGAAGTCCGCGTGTCCCGGAGTATCAATGATATTTATCTTTGTACCTTTGTAATTGATTGAAACATTCTTTGAAAGAATCGTTATTCCCCGTTCACGTTCCAAATCATTGTTATCCAGCATCAATTCACCTGTTGACTGATCATTACGAAATAAATGTCCCGCCAACATCATTTTATCGACTAGCGTCGTTTTCCCATGGTCGACATGGGCGATAATTGCAATGTTTCTAATATTTTGCATACAATACCTATAATTTGGGTGCAAAGTTACGATAAAATCTGGAATTGTATATTCTTTATTATTTATTTCTCTCAAAACCTTGTGATTTAAAAGATAATATGTATCTTTGCACGCTCAAAAGAATTATATATTTAATAACAAAGTCAAAAACATTATGTATTTAGACGCAGCTAAAAAACAAGAAATCTTTGGCAAATACGGAAAGTCTAACTCTGATACTGGCTCAGCTGAGGCCCAGATAGCTTTGTTTTCATACCGTATTGCTCATCT
>ERZ791659.1712-NODE-1712-length-10882-cov-4.74351_pt1 | contig 10882 bp, 10 predicted proteins | sample MGYA00510053_ERZ791659 | MGnify/ENA primary metagenome ERZ791659 (study PRJEB30046, sample SAMN00715192) | human gut metagenome | study: EMG produced TPA metagenomics assembly of the A metagenome-wide association study of gut microbiota in type 2... | reverse complement strand
TAAGGTATGTCCCCTTAATCTGTTCAGAACTTCCGTCAGCCTGCATATATGCACCCTCTAATAAATAACCGTTTGGTGCTTTTATTTCTGTGACAGTGAGTGTACCAAGTGGCAATACATTTTTATCGTCTTGTGTATAAAAGCTGTCGCCGGATACTTTGTAGCTGTCAGCAAGTCTGGATACATAATGGGTAGTTCCGTCACTGTCTTTTTCGGCAACGGTTTTGGTTGTCCATGTACGGGTAGCTTTTGCTGGAAGATTATCTGCATTGTAGTAACCTTCATAATAGCTCCATGTGAACTCTGCACCCTCTAAAGAAGCATTTCCATGTGGACTGGATTTGCCTGTTTCCATGTCAATTTTGAATAAATCAATCAAAGTTTCTGTAACTTTTGGAGTGTCGGCAACAGTCAAAGTCGCTGTTTTTCCAACTTCCACATTTAAGGCATGGACAGTAGAATCCAGCATATAACCCTTTGGAGCAGAAAGCTCTTTAATGTAAATTGTTCCTGCTTTTACCTCAACTTCTTTGGTATCGCCGTTTCCATCGGCAGTAAGTGTGGCAAGCTGGCTGTTACAGCCCTTATCAGAATAGACGCCAAATGTCGCACCCTCAAAGGAATAGTTGGCATTGCCATCTGTGACCGTGGGATTGGAAGAAGTCTTTTTGACCTTTGCATTTCCCACATTTAACTTCGCCCAGAACTGTCCGATGTCCTGTCCTTCGCCAGTATAAATGTAACCGCCACATTCATAGCGTCCTTTGTTTGCTTTCACAAATGCTTTCGCACCAGCATACACTTCATTCTGTACTGCCTGTGAGATTTCATTATAAGAAGCTCTGACGTTGTCACACTGCCAGCCGAGCTGTTCACTCAATCTCTGCCAGACAACACATTGTTCCAGCAAATACTTCTGGTTGTTATTCAGCCCTGTATGAGTAGCGGTATATTGCTTGACGTACTCTAAGGAAAGAGCAACGTCCGCAATCTGATCACTACTCATGCGTGTACTTGCGTCAGAACGTGTTTTATATCCATTCTTAAAACTGGTGTTGATATCCACGCAGTAGGCAGTTTCGCCCTCAACTTTCATGTGTCCCTCATTGAATGTAGATTTGATAGAACCATCATTCATAACGTGTTCAATGTAGCCGACACGTTCTGCTGATTCTGTCCAGTATTGATTGCCGGAAGCATGAACCGCCGTCACTGGTAATGCCGTGAGAATGGTTGCAAAAGCAAGCGTTCCTGTCAGCAATCGCTTTACTAGCTTATTCATATTTTCTCTTTCTCCTTTCGATTTTGGGTATGAAAAAAGACGCTCATTTATTGAACGTCTTTAACTAAATAGTCGATATTGAGATTTGGGATTGGGTACAAATCAGATAATTTTGATTGCACCTCATTGCATTAAAATTGCATTTTTTAATATTTTTATATGGTTTTATAGTTACTTATATTGCCTAAAAATGGCTTAAAATCAACGATTTTGCTTTATACTCCGTACTGTCTGTCTGGAGTTTGAGTAATGTACATGAGCCAAGAAATGCCGAATTTACGGTGTTTCTTGGCTCGTTTTTGGTTGCGTGACAATCAAATGACAATAAAAGTGTGAAATAGACAGAAAGTGATTCTATGGGTAAATATCGAGTATTCCATTACACAATTCCTTAAATGATTGGTCTTTATATACTTTATTTAAGATTTTTCGGTCTGAAAAGTTTAACATAAAATCAAGTATTTCATTAATGCGATCACCTAAGATTGGTGATTTGACACATAAAATAAGCTCCCTTGCGTTTTGAGCTCTAATTCCTGCACCATTGTAAATGGAATCGAATTCATCTTTTAATATTGTTAGCAGTATAAGAATGTGCTCCTTTGAAAGTAATTTAAAAAAATCATTATAAGTTGATAATGCACCTTGAGAAACACCATGACAATATGTTACTTCACGACCAATTCTACATTCAGTAAATGTTCGAATAAGTTTTTCAGTGCGCTCTGTTGGGATGTCATTTGATGTTTTAATATATTTCATAATATCCTTAGCAACAAATATAAATTTTAATTCGTGGGATGATGTATTTTATGATCCGGTCATTGCAAATGCAATTCTGGATCGGATCCTGCAGCATGCACATGTAATAAACATCACTGGGAAATCGTACCGCTTAAGGGAATATATGATACAGGACGATGAATGAGCAAACTTGTACATTCTTAAATGATCAAAAATGTACATTTTAATATTGACATTTATACAGATGTATGTTAATTATTATGATAGATATGAAAAATTAGATGATGAAAATCCCACAATAGGTATTCTTCTGTGCAAAGAAAAGAATGATGCTTTAGTTGAGATTACTTTGCCCAAAGATACTAATATTTATGCATCAGAGTATAAATTATACTTGCCGGATAAGAAGTTGCTGCAACAGAAATTGAAGGAATGGATTGAAGAGGAAGAAGAATAAAAAATATGATAGTACGCATAAAAGAAAGAGGTGTTTTTACAAATGTGGAAGGATAGCGAAACAGAAATTGACTATTTGGATTTTTTATACATTGTTGAAATTATGAAAGATACGATAAATGATGAAAAGTTGTTGCCTTCGTGTATTGGTTTGTATGGAGACTGGGGAAGCGGAAAATCAAGCCTGATGCATATGTGTAAGAAACAATTAGAAGAGCAAAAGGATGGAACTGTATGTTTACTCTTTAATGGCTGGTTATATGAGAGCTATGATGATGCCAAAACTGCTATTTTAGCATCAATTTTAGATGGGATAAAAGAAGGTCGTGAGTTGTCTGGTGCGGCAAAAATAACATTGAAAGCCTTGTATGATAGTATTGATAAATTTAAAGTTATAAAAGGTGGAATAAAATTTGGTATAGATATGGCGGTTACAGGCGGTCTCGGCGCTATAACCAATCTCACAATAAAAGAAATTACAAAGAAAGCTAAAAAGGTTGCGGAAGATGTTGATGAAGAAACCATGCTTCAAGCAATAAAAGATAAATTGGACTATAAAGAAGTTCGTGAGGATATACGGGAGTTTAGAGAAAAGTTTGCAGAATTAATAAAAGAAGCAGGCATTAAAAAACTAGTAATATTTGTTGATGAATTGGATAGATGCAATCCGGCTACCATATTAGATACATTAGAAGCAATGAGACTCTTCTTGTTTAGTGGAAATGTGTCTTTTGTTATAGGAGCTGATGAGAGACACGTTACATATGCAATTAGATCAAAATTTGATAATATTGAAGGTATTAATATGGATATTGGAAAAGAGTATCAAGAAAAGCTTATCCAGTATCCTATAAGAATACCATGTATGAATAAGGATGAAACAGAATTTTATATAATGTGCTTGTTATCGGAAAATGAATTGAGTGAAACAGAATTTGATGGTTTGTTGAAATTTTTGCAAGCAAAGAGAAAACAGAATCCATTAGAGTTTTCTATAACGATGGAAATTCTTAAGGAGTATGATGAGAGAATCGCTACAAAATTAAATGATAGTTTAGTCTTATCGAAGCAACTATCGGGAATATTGACTTCAGGATTGAATGGCAATCCCCGTCAATGTAAACGTTTTCTAAATACACTGGATATGCGACAAAAGATGGCGAACTATAAGAATGTTACGTTGAAGAGCAATGTCTTGGCGAAAATAATGGAGGTTGAGTATTTTCAAACATCTTTATTTAGAAAAATGGTCAACTTACTGGGTGACAATATGCTAAAAACAGAATTAGAAGGCTTTGAAACAGACCAGGAAGACAAAATAAGTGCATTGGATCCATGGAAAAACGAATTATGGGTTAAAAAATGGATGAAGGCGAAGCCAATGTTGTCAGAGGAAAAGTTAGAGAACTATTTTTACTTTATGCGAGCGTCTGCTAAAGATAATATATTTACGAGTGTTGAGAAAATGAGTGAAGAGGCAAAGAAAATATTTGAAGGGATCTCAAAACATTCGGACTTAGCATTTAATCAAGCTAAAATGGCTGTTGATAAAATATCTGTCTTCGATCAACATCAAATTTTAGATGGTTTATATCAAGATGTGATTAGTGATGATAGTTATGAAAAGGAAAAAGTAAGATTTTTTTTGCTATGGGGTGCATTAAACGAGCAGTTGCAAGAGAATACAATTAAGTATTGTACAGATTTATCAGCACAGAAAATTTCTGTATCGCAGATTCCGTATTTTGAAGGTTTTTATGCTCAATGTAAAAATCAGGGAGCAATGAAGACTATACTAGAGCGGTGGAAGAGCGAAAATACGATGCTTAAAACAGCGGTGGAGGATTTTTTGTAAAAAGTACAGAGAGGTAATAAACTATGGGAACATCAAGTAGTCATTCAGGAAATAAAGATAATAAAGGACTTTTGCCAAGCGATTATGACGGACAGCAATCTAAGACTGAAGTTAGTTGGCAGGCAACGAAAACAGGGTTTTCTAAATATATAAATGGTCACGGAGGCGGCGTGGCTAAAACTGCAAGAAATTATGTAAAAGCAGCAGGCGGGACTGCGGGTCTGATTAAGAGTTCCAAATCAGGAATTAGAGGTGCTGTAAATATTGGAAGGTTATTCTCGGATATTCAGCAACAAGGTTATCAGAAAACCTTTGATGATTTAGGAATAGAATATCAAGGCAAGAGTACAAAAGAGATTTGCTCTGGCTTGGTAAATTATATTTCAGATTCAGTGGATTCAAAGGAAGATTCGGTGGCAAGGATTGCAGCTGTAAATGCAATGTCGAAAATGTATGAATATATGGAGAACAATAATCTGGAGCTACAGTCATTAGACAAAGTTGATAATGTTCTAATGGAACAGATTCTTAGTACATATGTTGAATGTTATATTTGGGGAAGGATTTTAAACGATTTACAATATTGTCTAGAAAAATATTCTGATGACATTGATAGAACAATAAAAGTTGAGCAGGAAATGAAGGATTATGTTTCGGGCAAAGTTAAGACTACCTTTCAAATAAAGGAAATCAGAGACAAAATATTCGGACATCAGTCAATGGAAGATGGAATAGAAGCATTATATGAAAAATGCTATTCGGTATTGGAGGATATGTAGTATGAAATTAGTTTGTAAACTTTCTGAAGATGAGTTTGGAGTGGAGGAAAGTAAAATAATAAATTTAAATTGTAAGAAGGAGTTCAAATATACATTTTGGAAACAAAATAATACTTTTGCCGAATTTTACAAAGATGAAGCAATTGATATGTTATATTTATCATTGGCGGTGTTTGTAGCAGACAGACTAATTTTGCGTGAAACAGGAGAAGATGCGTGGAGTAGGGAAATTGAGTTATATATGCCAGTTTTATGTGTTGATAAATGGAATGTTTGTCAATCATTAGTAGAAGAAATGTTGAACTTCCTTACAGGAGACAAGTGGAAGATTTATTTTCGGGAAAGGGAATTGACGGAGATAGAGAAGAAAGCGAGAAAAAAGTGGGAAAAAGTAACTGAGAAGAATAAGAATGTATCTAAAATTTGTATGTTTTCTGGTGGATTGGACTCTTGTATAGGTGCATTGAATTTGCTCTATGACAAGGTGGATGCTTCTGATATATTTTTTGTGAGTCATTATGGTGGAGGAAAAGGGACTGTAGAATATCAAGGAATGTTAAAAGAAGCATTCATTAACCGGTTCAATGTAGATGAAAGTAATTTTGTTCAAAATTATGCAGCTATTGTTACAAAAAAGAAAGACAAAAAAGAAGATACTACACGTTCCCGTTCATTTATGTTTTTCTCTCATGCCATTGCATATGCAAGTGCTATGGGTAAAGAGGTAGAGTTGATAATACCGGAAAATGGTTTAATCTCGTTAAATATTCCGTTAGCATATACAAGAACTGGAACAAGTAGTACAAGAACAACACATCCACATTATATGAAAATGCTACAGGAATTGATTGCAGAATTAGGTCTTCAAGTTAAAATCAGGAATCCATTTCAGTTTAAGACAAAAGGTGAGATGATTTTAGAGTGTAAGGATAGAGAGTTTTTACAAGAGATATTAGATAAAACTATGTCGTGTTCACATCCGGATGTTGGAAGGCATCAAGGCATGAAAACAACCATGCATTGCGGATATTGCTTACCATGTACTATTAGAAGAGCCTCCATTCAAAAGGGGGGATTACACGATACAAGCACATACTTTGATAGTAGATATAAGAAGCTTCCTGTCGCAAGACAAGCATATAGAACATATAAATGTGCATTTAATAATTTTGATGAGAATAATGCATTTTTGAGAATTCAAGAGTCAGGACCCATTGAAGAAAACATAGAACAATTTGCAGATTTATATGTGCGTGGAATGAAAGAAATGAGAGAGTGTTTGGAGAAAATAAATGTTTGATTTTTATATGGATGCGCATATGCACTTTGATTTATATGATGATAGAAGCGAAATATTGAGATATGTTAAGCAGAAGGCGTCTTATACCATAGCAATGACAAATCTGCCTCAACTCTTTGAAAAGTATAAGCGTCAATATGTGGGAAATAAATATTTTCAATTAGCCCTGGGATTTCATCCAGAATTGGTGCATCAATATAGCAATCAGCAGGTGCTTTTTAAGGAACTGATAAATGAAACTAGATTTATAGGTGAAATTGGTTTGGATTATACAAAAAAATCAAAAGAAGATGTAATGTGTCAAACAGAAATATTTGAAAAAATAATAGAGTGGTGTTCTGGGAAAAATAAAATATTAAGTGTTCACAGTCGGTCTGCTTCAAAGAAAGTGATTGATATACTTAATGGTTTTGATGGAACTGTCATTTTACACTGGTATTCTGGTGGAATAACTGATTTAAGGAGGGCAATAGAGCAAGGTTGCTATTTTTCTATTAATCATCAAATGTTGCAGAGTGTAAATGGAAGAAATATTGTTGGAAATATTCCAGTAGATAGAATTTTGCTCGAAAGTGATGCTCCTTTTACAAAAGGGCTAAGTGAAAAATATACAATTGATTTTAATGATGCGATATACAAGTATATAGGTGAATTGTATCATCAGGAACTTGATGTAGTAAAGAAGAGGATAAAGGCAAATTTTGCGGAAGTGTTAAAAAGGTAGTGGAATTGCATTTGGAGGTACAAGTGGAACGAATATCATATTTGCTGCAAAAAATTATGGATTATATGTTAAATAATAATTTGAGTATTGATAAAGCAACATTTTTTACAGTGATAATCGGGCAAATCACAATATATGGAATATTATTGACATTTTATCAATTTGTAGCATCATATCAAGGTGGTGAAAAAGCTGCAACTCAATATCTAGGAATCAATATTACAGAATATTTTGTAAAAAGGAATATAAGTGTTTTCAATAACATTGTATCCAGAAAAATCTTTGGTGCAATATTTGTATTAGAAATTTTGTATAAACCATTTATAACAATATATGGAGATATGCTTCCTATAGAAATGATCAGAGTGCTGAATTTTACATGGTTTTTCTTTGTGATTTTTTATTTTGTAGTATTTGTCTTCCTGTTTTTTCAGTGCACCAAAAGTATATTGATGATAAAACTAAGTTCTGATGTAAAAACAAATGGATATTTGATTCGTGACATCAACAATATGTTTTTGAAGAAAACATTGAAAGAGAGGAGTGACAAAAATGCTATAGAATTATTAGCGCAGGACTTGGCCTATTTACATGAAGCAATCCGATTGGATGATAATCCAGAATTGCAAGGGAGATATAATCAGTTGATTTATAGTATTTTCTCGGAATATATGAAACGTAAAAAATATGAAATGTCTGTTATTGAGAAAAAAGGGAAAATATTAAAAAATCAAGTTCCATGGATTTATAATGCAAATTATGAAGCTCATTTGATAATGGAAATTCTCGAAGAAAAATATTTTCAGTTGGATGATGATAATATAAGACTTGTTTCAAATTTTCACATAGATTTACTTGAACTAAACTTTAAGAGGGCTGTATTGGAAGGATACAACAAAGTAAGTTGCAATAGATATGAATGTGTATCTATGAAAGCGGAAGAAAACGTATTTGACGCTGCTGAATGGAAAAATGTGACATTAGAAATATATCAAAAGATGTCCAATAAACAGAAACAAAATATAATTCGTATTCTTGGGTCAAGGAAAAATCGTAAACAAGATTTTTATGAATATTATTGTAATGACTGTATTAGTACTTTAATTGTGAGGGAGATTGACAGTATATTTGCAGGAGAAAGGAAACAAAAAGATTTTATAGAGATATTCGGTCAAATTATGAAAGAGGAACGTATTAATGATTTTTGTGCACAAATAATAAGGGATAAGATTATTTGTTATAACAAATTTGATGCCGGAGAAATTTTATTTCAATTAAGCGAGAAAAATTGCACTTATCTATTTGTGTATATGGTAATGTATTATTCGATTTATAGATTTAGATTTGAATGGGAATATATTAATGTAAATGTGTTACAGACTTTATGGAAGCGACATAGTGATATGCAAGATGATGCAGGAGATATTATCAAAAAAATAAGGAATTCAAATATCGGACATCGTTTCGAAGATGAAATGTATATAAAGTTTATGGATTATGTCAATGCAAGAGTTGCGGGTGAACTTTTTGATAGGATTTATGCTGATAAGGTGTTGGACGTATTCTATATTTGGGTTATAAAAAACTGTGTTATCAATCCGAACGAATTTATGTATTCTATATATCAGGATAAAATTGATATGGGGACTCAAATAATAATTATAAACGAATTATCAAAACATGGTGAATTGATGGAATGCAATAGTATATTTAAATGGGTACAATGTATGAGATATAATATATTTGCGCAACAAAATTCATTTCCGGAAAAGTTGAATATTACACTAAGAGGTCTCTTGTTGACAAATATAAATGCTGTAGTTGTTGCAAACTATACATATTTAAGCTGCTATATCAATGCAATTGGGACATATTTATTGATTAAACTACATGAATTGTCTGATAAGACTCAAAAACAGAAACGGATAAAAGAAATTGTAAAAAAAGCATTCACAGCAAGTAATATGAATATAGACGAATACATAAATATGATAGAAAAAGAATGTCGCATATGTAGGTGCGAAATTAATTATGTTCAAAAAGAGAAGATAAAAGAGTATTTGATGAGGACGTTTTAGATAAAAGCTGTTAATTAAACTCATTCATAGCATTCACATAATCATGTAATCCGTTTTCTTTCAATACCAGTTTTGCATACAGCAGAGGGGTATCCTCTGCCAGCCGGTACAGATATATGATATCTCTCGGGTCATCAAAGATAACAGAGGAATTACATTCCTTGCAACTGAAAACAAGAATTGCGTTCTCTCCGGTATTGACGATAATAGAGTCTGTGGTTGGTTCGTACATACCGAATTGGAAATCAAGATTGTTGTTCATGGCGGTCTTCCTCCCGCAAATATTTTGCACCATCTAGCAGGTCGATAATAGCTGTTAGCATATTGGTGTATTCGGTCTGTAATTCTTTAATGGCTTCCGAAGAAGGAAGAGTATCGGGAGTGTTGCCGGTTGCGGCAAATGCCTTCTGCATTTCAAGTAATTGTAGATACAACGCATTTACAGTTTGTACCAAAGGATATATAGTTTCTTTCTTACCAACAACGCAGATGTGGTTGTAGATACAGGAACGGACAAAGTAATCTTTCTTCATTATTCCCCTGGCAAGAATCCGTGCTTCTATTTGTTTTCGTTCAGCGTCAGTAATTCTGAAACTGATGGTTGGATTTTTATGTTTGTTACTCATGGTAATGCTCCTTTCGTTTTGGCTGTGGCAGCAGGCGTAATAGACAACCTGACAGCCACAGGAATTTATTCATTGTGAATAATAAAAAAGTAGATTATATCAAGCCGATGGAAAATTTTTATATGCAGATACTGCAACTAATTTGCTACTAAAACTTTGAAAACGATGCGAAAAGAGCGATATACCGCGAAATAGAAGTGCCCCAAATGCAGGAAATATCAGCATTTAAGAGTTGCTGATAAAAAACTCGGGAAGAGTTTGAATAACGGACTAAAATGCCGAAAACCTGTATTTATGCGGGTTTCCAGCATTTGTTTTATCAAATGGCTCTAGTTTGGCTCTATTTGTGGGTGGAGTAATGGAGATAGAATAGGCAGAAGGATAAATATTATGTCAATTTTGTCAACAAGGGAATGGGCGACATTAATTTGGGGATTACTTTTTCTAGTATATATAATGTGTCACAAGGAAATAAGAAAAAGTTTTTGGAAGGTAATAGTAATTTTTTTTGATAAGAAGTTAAGAATATTATGGGAAATAATACTGCTATATGTTCTTGCTATCACGATGATATTTTATCGTTCATCCATTTGGGAAAATATTTATATCAAGGATATTATTATATGGTTTCTTTTTTCAGGGCTTATATATTGTATGAACGCTGTTTCAAGTGAGGCTGATGAAAGATATATACAAAAAGTTTTTAAAGATAATTTGAAACTCACTATGATTTTAGAATTTTTTATGAGTACATTTACTTTTAATATATGGATTGAACTTGCCATCATTCCAATTATCACAATTATTACAGTAATGAATGACATAGTAGAAAGAAAAGAAGAATATAAGAATGGACATAAATTGTTAGATTTTGTATTGGCTATAGCTGGATTTTGGATATTATATGAGACAATAAGGGTTGGAATAATTGAATATAAGGAATTAAATGTTATTAATACGTTGGTTAGTTTTATGATTCCGATTATAATGGCTCAGTTGTCAAGACAAAAATTTAATATTTTTATAATGAACTGATAT
>ERZ791659.1710-NODE-1710-length-10889-cov-3.02797_pt1 | contig 10889 bp, 9 predicted proteins | sample MGYA00510053_ERZ791659 | MGnify/ENA primary metagenome ERZ791659 (study PRJEB30046, sample SAMN00715192) | human gut metagenome | study: EMG produced TPA metagenomics assembly of the A metagenome-wide association study of gut microbiota in type 2... | reverse complement strand
GGTTAGAAATGCCGCATTTTTTGAACAGAATATTCCATAGGCATTCCAGCTGAAAGCTGCAGGAGGTGCTTTTTATAATATCACCTGTCACAGAAAGGAAAAGTGCCAATGTGAAGTGTGGAAAAAACATGCAACTTTGTTGCATGTTTTTTTGATTATGTTGCAGTTTGAAAAAGGTCTATTGCAAAGGAACACAGAGACGTTATAATAGAATTACAACAGGACGGTAACAGAAACCATTCATAGAAAAAATGATGTATAAGGAGGTAACGCATGATCTGGGAACCAGTACTTGCAAAGTTTAAAGAATTATTTGGGAATGAGGGAGAGATCGGAGTTTATTTCGCACCGGGACGTGTGAATATGATCGGTGAGCATACCGATTACAACGGAGGACATGTATTTCCATGTGCGCTCACGATCGGCACCTACGGTGTGGCGAGAAAAAGAGACGACAAGAAGCTCCGTTTTTATTCCATGAATTTTGAAAATCTCGGTGTGCTGGAGTCTTCCGTGGAGGGCTTAAAGCCGGAGAAGGAAGCAGACTGGACGAACTACCCGAAGGGTGTGATGTGGGCGTTCGGCGAGAAGGGCATGAAAGTGGAGTCCGGTATGGATCTCGTGCTGTTCGGCAATATTCCGAACGGTTCCGGATTGTCTTCCTCCGCATCGGTGGAAGTGCTGACCGGATTCATCCTGCGTGATATGTTCGGCTTTGATGTGACGAATCAGGATCTGGCATTGATCGGCCAGTATTCCGAGAACAAGTTCAACGGCGTCAACTGCGGTATTATGGATCAGTTCGCCATTGCGATGGGCAAGGCAGGACATGCGATTTTCCTGGATACGGCGACCTTAAAGTATGAGTATGCGCCGATTAAGCTTGAAAATGCGAAGATTGTGATCTCCTGCAGCAACAAAAAGCGCGGACTCGGCGATTCCAAATACAACGAGAGACGCAGCGAGTGTGAGACGGCACTTGCAGAGTTACAGAAAGTGGTAAAGATTGATGCCCTCGGCGATCTGACAGAAGCGCAGTTTGAGCAGTATCAGGATGCGATCACAAGTCCGGTGTGCCAAAAGCGCGCAAAACATGCCGTATATGAGAACCAGAGAACGATCAAGGCGGTGGAGGCACTGCAGAACAACGATGTCGCACTGTTCGGAAAGCTGATGAATGACTCCCACGTATCTCTGCGCGATGATTACGAGGTGACGGGAATCGAGCTGGATACCCTGGTTGAGGAAGCATGGAAGATCGACGGTGTGATCGGTTCCCGTATGACGGGCGCAGGCTTCGGCGGATGCACGGTCAGCATCGTGAAGGATGACGCAGTGGATGCGTTTATCGAGAAGGTCGGAACCGCCTATAAGAACAAGATCGGCTATGCCGCAGATTTCTATGTGGTAGAGATCGGCGACGGTCCGGTAAAATTGGCGTAGTGGCAGAGTATATTTAGAAACGAGGTTGGATCATGATACAGGAAAGAATATTGGAACTGACAGAATACGGGCTGGTGACGGGACTCGTAGAGCCGCAGGATAAGCGGTTTACGATCAACCGTTTGCTGGAGCTGTTTCACATTGACGAACTGGAGGATGAAGCCACGGCGGCTTATGAGAAGCGCACGCCGATGACGCAGGAGAGCGCCGAGGAGGCACTGCCACAGATCCTTGCGGAGATGCTCGATTACGCGGCGGAGCAGATGCTGATTCCGGACAATACGATTACATACCGTGATCTGTTTGACACAAAGATCATGAGCATGCTGGTTCCAAGACCGAGCGAGGTGGTCCGCCGCTTCTATGATCTTTATGAGAAGGAGTCTCCGCAGGCGGCGACGGATTATTTTTACAAGCTGTCCAGAGACACGGACTATATCCGCAGATACCGCGTGAAGAAGGATCTGAAATGGACGGCGGACACAGAGTTCGGAACGCTGGATATCACGATCAACCTGTCGAAGCCGGAGAAGGACCCGAAGGCGATTGCGGCGGCGAAGTTAGCAAAGCAGAGCGGCTATCCGAAATGCCTCCTGTGCAAGGAAAACGAGGGATACGCAGGACGCATCAACCATCCGGCGAGACAGAACCACCGCATCATTCCGGTGACCATCAACCAGAGTGACTGGTTCTTCCAGTATTCTCCGTATGTTTACTACAACGAGCACTGCATCGTATTCAACGCGAACCATACCCCGATGAAGATCGAGCGCGCTACCTTCGGAAAGCTGCTTGATTTTGTGCAGCAGTTCCCACACTATTTTGTCGGCTCCAATTTCGATCTGCCGATCGTCGGAGGATCGATCCTAAGCCACGACCATTTCCAGGGCGGTCATTATGAGTTCGCCATGGCAAAGGCACCGGTGGAGCGCGAGATCACTTTCAAAGGATATGAGGATGTAAAGGCAGGCATTGTAAAATGGCCGATGTCCGTTATCCGTATCAGCGCCGCAGACAAGGACCGTCTGATTGATCTGGCAGACAAGATTCTCCTCGCATGGAGAGGCTACACGGACGAGGCGGCATTCGTTTACGCCGAGACAGACGGCGAGCCGCACAATACAATCACACCGATCGCAAGACGGCGCGGCGATGCGTATGAGCTGGATCTGGTGCTGCGCAACAACATTACGACAGAGGAGCATCCGCTCGGCGTATACCATCCGCATGCAAAGCTTCATCATATCAAGAAGGAGAATATCGGCCTGATCGAGGTTATGGGTCTGGCAGTGCTCCCGGCACGTTTGAAGGATGAGATGGCGGATCTGGAGCAGGCGATCTTAGACGGCGCTGACATCCGCGCAGACGAGAAGCTGGCAAAGCATGCAGACTGGGTAGAGGAATTTCTTCCGAAGTACGGCTTTACCGCCGGCAGTGGCCTGGAGGGCGAGATCACACCGGAGAAGCTGCATGAGATCGTTCAGACAGAGATCGGTCTGGTATTTAAGGAGGTTCTCACCGACGCAGGAGTCTACAAGTGTACAGAAGAGGGAAGAGCAGCCTTCATGCGCTTTGTGGATACAGTGAACGCATAGGAAGAGAGAAGAAAAGAACGGATAACGGGGCGGGGATATTTTCCCGGGAAGTTGTCCGTTCTTTTTTCAATTTCCCATAAATGTGTTATACTTGTGCATGAAGCAAATTTTTGCAAAATGACCGTTTACTTTCGCGTGGTAATTTGATAAAGTAAAGGAATGAGAAAACGATGCGGGTCAGACCGCAGAAAAGAGGATAGGTATTATGGTATCAAAGAGAATACAAAAAGCGCTGGAGGGCAATTCGGCAATCCGCGCCATGTTCAATGAGGGCAGGGAGATGGCTACAAAATACGGGGAGGAGAATGTGTTTGACTTCTCACTCGGCAATCCGGCAACCCCGGCGCCGAAGGCGTTAAACGATGCAATCCGTGACCTTCTGGATGAGGCGGATGCAAAGGGAGCGGCAGGTTCTCTGGGCATTCATGGTTATATGGCAAATGCGGGCTACGAGGAAGTACGCCAGGCGATCGCAGAGAATTTGAACGAACGTTTCGGAACAAAGTTTACGGCACACAATCTGGTGATGACAGTCGGCGCCGCAGGCGGGCTCAACATTATTTTTAAGACGATTCTCGATCCGGACGATGAGGTCATCGTGTTTGCACCATTCTTCGGAGAATATCGCCAGTATGCGGCGAATTTTGATGCAAAGATTGTGATTGTACAGCCAAATCTGGAGACGTTTCAGCCGGATCTTGCCGATCTGGAGGCAAAGATTACCGCGCGGACGAAGGCGCTTATCGTGAATACGCCGAACAACCCGACCGGCGTGATCTACAAGCCGCAGACGATGGAGCAGATCGGAGCTATTTTAGAGAAAAAGCAGGCTGAATTTGGAACCGATATTTATCTGATCTCGGACGAGCCGTACCGGGAGCTGGTGTATGACGGGAACAAAGAGGATTTCCTGACGAAATATTACCGCAATACCCTGGTGGGATATTCTTTCTCCAAATCCCTTTCTCTTCCAGGAGAGCGTATCGGTTATGTCGTGGTGCCGGATGAAGCGGCGGACGCCGAAGAACTGATCCGCGGCATTGAGATCTCAAACCGGACACTCGGATTTGTCAACGCACCGTCCCTGATTCAGAAAGCTGTGGCGCGCTGCCTTGAGGAGAAGACGGATGTCACGTTTTACGATGAGAACCGCAGCAGACTCTATGAAGGACTGACAAAGCTCGGATTTATCTGCATCAAGCCGGAGGGGGCGTTTTACCTGTGGGTAAAGTCACCGGTGGAAAACGAAGAAGAATTTGTAAACGAGGGAAAGAAATTTAATCTTTTGATGGTAAAGGGAAGCGCATTTGGCTGTCCGGGATTTGTGCGTCTCGCATATTGTGTGTCCCATGAGACCGTGGAACATTCCCTGCCTGCATTTGCGAAGCTGGCGGCAGTGTACGGACTGGAAAAGTAGGAGGAAAAAGGATGGAGAACTGGGAGTCATATGTGAGAAAAGTGGTGCCGTATGTGCCGGGGGAGCAGCCGCAGGCGGAGCGGATGGGCAAGGAACGCCGTATCCGCCCGCGCCGGGGGTGCAGAGGGCGCTTGCCGGATTTAACCCGGATACGCTGCGCCTGTATCCGGAACCGACCTGTAAGGTGCTTGTGGATGCGATTGCGTCATATTATGGACTGGGCAGCGATCAGGTATTTGTCGGGGTCGGTTCGGATGATGTGCTGGCGATGATTTTTCTGACATTCTTTAATTCCGGAAAGCCGGTTTTCTTCCCGGACATTACGTATTCTTTTTATGATGTGTGGGCAGATATGCTGCGCATTCCGTATGAGACGAAAGCGCTGGATGATGCGTTTGAGATCCGGGTGGAGGATTATTACGGGGAAAACGGCGGAGTGATATTCCCGAACCCGAATGCACCGACCGGCATTCTGATGCCGCTTGATAAGATCGAGGACATCATCGCGCACAACCGCGACGTGATCGTTGTGGTGGACGAGGCGTATATTGATTTTGGAGGGGTGTCGGCGCTGCCGCTGATTGAAAAATATGACAATCTTCTGATCGTGCAGACATTTTCCAAGTCGCGTTCCATGGCGGGAATGCGCATCGGATATGCGATGGGAAATGCGAAGCTGATCCGCTATATCAATGACGTGAAGTATTCGTTTAATTCTTATACGATGAACCGGACGGCGCTTGCACTCGGTGTGGAGGCGATCCGTGACCGTGCTTATTTTGAGGAGACCAGAAAAAAGATTATCGAGACGAGAGAGTGGACGAAAAAAGAGCTGCGGGCGTTAGGTTTTACGTTCGGGGATTCGATGAGCAATTTTATCTTTGCTTCGCACGAGCGCGTGCCGGCAACAGAACTGTTCGAGGCGCTGCGCAGGGAGCATATCTATGTGCGTCATTTTACCAAGGAACGCATCAACAACTACCTGCGCATCAGCATCGGAACGAGAGAAGAAATGGAGACGTTTATTCGGTTCCTGAAGGAATATCTGAAAGAGGCATAGCCGATGAGCGGCCGGCCGTCTGAAGTCTTTGGATGCCGAAGTTAAAGACGACCAGACCGCCAACCGTCATGGCGATGCCGAACAGGAACCAGAAGATCAGAGAAAACGTCGTGTCGCCGAACGGGATGAGTCCGGAGAGCACGGTTCCCCAGAAGTTAAACAGCATGTGCAAAAGGATCGAGTAATAGATGCTGCCACCACGGTTGCAGACATAGCCTAAAACAAGTCCCAGACAGAATGCGTAGATGCCCTGGATCATGTTCATGTGGAAGATGCCAAAAAGCAGCGCCTGCAGCAGATTGGCTGCCCAGAAAGGCAGACATTTCTTTGCCTGATGCATGGTGACGCCGCGGAAAACCAGTTCCTCGCAGAACGGGGCGAAGATGACAGAGCAGATGACCATCAGAATGGAGATCTGATCGTCGAGACCTGCCGTCTCAAGCAGGGATTCGTATGCATCCATCCAGTGCGGAAAGAGCGACGCGACAAAGCTCATGATATAGGTTGTCAGATACTGTGTGCCAGGCATCAGCATGACGATGCCTGCGATTGCAGCAGGATGAAACGTCTGACGCAGAACGGGGCGGTAATTGCCGCCATACCGGCAGTAGTACCACAGACCGAACACGGCGATCGACATGGCATTGTAGATTAACAGTACGCCGGTGTTGAAGCGCTGGGAACTCCACAGGGAAAAGGCGTCATCTACAATATCGAGGAACCCCGCGCTGCCGGTGACAGAGTACCAGCCGCTCTCGATCAGCAGGGAAAGTCCCATGGCAAAGTAGGTTGCGAGAAACTGAATCGCAATCACAAGAAGCAGCGGGACAAAAATAAACAGGAATTGTTTTAATTTCTTCATTACTATAATCTCCAGTTATCGTTGGTATGAAATAAAGTTCTTGCAATTTCCAGATACTTCTATTATTATAACAATCGGATTTCATGAATGCAAGCAGTGGAAAAAGTGCGTGCATGGACAGAAACTTGGGTATTTACTTTAAAACTTTAATATGCTAAAATAACAAAAGAATCCATTTTGGGAAGAAGGAGAAGAACATGAGTAAGAAACTTAGGACAGATGCAGTGGATCATCTTTTTGATGCCATCTTGAGCTTACAGAATAGAGAAGAGTGCTACACATTTTTTGAGGATGTATGTACGGTAAATGAACTGCTTTCCTTATCTCAGCGGTTCGAGGTTGCCAAGATGTTGCGTGACCAGAAGACTTATCTGGATATTGCGGAGAAGACCGGAGCATCGACTGCTACGATCAGCCGTGTCAACCGATCCCTGAATTATGGAAATGACGGCTATGACATGGTATTTAGCCGCATGCAGAATACGGACAAGTAGTAGAGACAGATAAAAAAGAGCCACAGGAGAACGGGAACTTTTGCCCGTGCCTGTGGCTTTTTCGATTATTTTTTGTTTTTTTCCGTCTTGGACTTGTCCGATGTGGTCGTGTCGATCAGACGCTCGATGATGGTCTTTTTCACATAGACATCGTAGCTTAACATACAGATCAGGGTGAAGTTCCGCAGAAGCTCGGCGTCCTCCGGGGCAGCATCCGGGAATGTCTGGCAGGAGGTGTTGAACTTCCTGGCGAGATCTTTCATGAGATTCTGTGTCTCCTGATGCTCGAGTCCGAAGACTTCACGGTAGATGTCCTCCAGGCTGTAGCTGCCGTCTTTTCCGAAATATTTGTCCGTGATCGGATTTAAGATGCTCTGGATGTCGCTGATGCTTAGGATATTTTTGAAATAGTAGATGAATATAAGCGTCAGAACGTGCTCTTTGGTGTATTTCTTCTTCTCCGGCGGAGGAAGAAGATTGTTCTTGGCGTAGTTGTTGATCATCGTCTTTGTCAGAATCTTGTCATCCGCATGCCGCTTGGATGTCTCTAACTGGGAATCCATAAATGTGGTAATCTGATCCATATATAAATCAATGTTCGGAATATCTTCCGGTCTGACATAATCAATTCTCTGTAATTCTGCTAACAGATCACTCAGAAATTTTTTTGTATCGTTGTCCATATGTGTCACCTCTTATCACATTATATAGTTTTCAAAACCAGATGACAAGAGACAAATGTTGGGAAATGTATATGACAGTGTCCCAGCATGAAAAATAGAAAATATGTTCTGTATGGTATCGAAAAACAGAGAGAAATGTGTTATACTTTCTCATATCACTATAAACGGAAAAGGAAAAACAGGCATGAGTATTTATGATACATTAAACGAGCAGCAGAAGCTCGGCGTTATAACCACCGAAGGACCGGTGCTGATTCTCGCGGGAGCGGGTTCCGGCAAGACGAGAGTGCTGACACACCGGACGGCATATCTGATCGAGGAAAAGGGCGTCAATCCGTACAATATTATGGCGATCACGTTCACCAACAAGGCGGCTGGCGAGATGAGGGAGCGAATCGATGCGCTGGTCGGATACGGCTCGGAGAGCATCTGGGTGTCGACGTTTCACTCTACCTGCGTGCGCATCTTAAGGAGACACATTGACCGCATCGGATACGACACGAATTTTACGATCTATGATTCGGATGATTCCAAGAGCGTCATGAAGGAGATCTGCAAGCGCCTGAATATCGATACCAAGATCTACAAGGAGCGCAGCCTTCTGGCGGCGATCTCCTCTGCAAAGGACGAGCTTGTAAGTCCGACGCAGTTTGCCCTGCAGGCGGCGGCATCGAGTGATTTTGCGAAGAAAAAGCAGGCGCAGGTCTATCAGGAGTATCAGGCGGCGCTGCAGAAGAACAATGCACTGGATTTTGACGACCTCATTGTAAAGACGGTGGAGCTGCTACAGACGGATCCGGAGGTGCTTGCCTACTATCAGGAGCGTTTCCGCTATATCATGGTGGACGAGTATCAGGATACGAACACGGCGCAGTTTGAACTGATCCGTCTTCTCGCGGGCAAATACAAAAACCTGTGCGTGGTCGGTGATGACGATCAGTCGATCTACAAGTTCCGCGGAGCGAATATCTACAATATTTTAAACTTTGAAAAGCATTTTCCGGATGCGGTCACCATCAAGCTGGAACAGAATTACCGTTCGACGCAGAACATCCTAAACGCGGCGAACAGTGTGATTGCGAACAATGTCGGAAGGAAAGCGAAGACCGTCTGGACGGCAAACGGCGAGGGAGAGAAGATCGACTTTGAGCAGTTTGACACTGCCTACGAGGAGGCGGATTATGTCGCAAGGGATATTGCGTCCGGCGTCCGGGAAGGAAAGTACGGTTACGGCGACTATGCGGTGCTTTACCGCACGAATGCGCAGTCCCGTCTGTTTGAGGAGCGTTTTATCGTGTCCAATATCCCGTACAAGATTGTCGGCGGTGTGAATTTCTATGCGCGCAAGGAGGTCAAGGATCTGCTGGCGTACTTAAAGACGATCGACAATGCGAGGGACGATCTGGCGGTGCGAAGAATCATCAATGTACCGAAGCGCGGAATTGGTGCGACGACGCTAAATCGTGTATCCGATTATGCGGAGGCGTACGACATCAGTTTTTACGAGTCCTTAAAGCGTGCAGAGGAGATACCGTCTCTTGGCAAGAGCGCAGCGAAAATCAAACCGTTTGTGACATTTATCCAGACGATGCGCAGCAAGCTGCCTTATATCAGCGTGGCAGATCTTCTGCGGGAGGTCATTGAGGAAACCGGCTATGTGAAGGAGCTTGAGGCGGAAGGCACCGACGAGGCGGAGGCGCGAATCGAGAATATCGATGAGTTGTTAAGTAAGGTGGTCGCCTACGAGGAGGGCGAAGAACAGCCGACATTAAGCGGTTTCTTAGAGGAGGTTGCACTCGTGGCGGATATTGACAGCGTCGGCGAGGAGAACGATTATGTGGTTCTCATGACACTGCACAGCGCCAAAGGTCTGGAGTTCCCGAAGGTCTTTCTGGCGGGAATGGAGGACGGTTTGTTCCCGAGCTATATGTCGATCACGTCAGACAATGCCAGCAGTGAACTGGAGGAAGAGCGCAGGCTGGCCTATGTCGGCATTACGCGTGCGATGAAGGAGCTTGTCATCACTTCGGCGAGACAGCGCATGGTGCGCGGCGAAACACAGTACAACAAGGTCTCACGTTTTGTGAAGGAGATTCCGCCGGAGCTTTTAAACGGAGAGATCAAAAAGCCGGCGTATCTGGAGAACAGGGAGCGGCACACGGCGGAGCCGGTGAAAAAGAAACGGCCGACGATGCGGGATCAGCTGTCCGGGCAGAGCATGCAGGCGAGAGCGTTTTCATCGGTACATACGGAAGGCGGAAGCCTAAGCTACGGTGTGGGCGACCGTGTGTCCCACATGAAGTTCGGAGAGGGAACGGTAAAAGCCATCGTGCCCGGCGGCAGAGATTTTGAGGTGACGGTCGATTTTGACGCGGCGGGAACCAAGAAAATGTTTGCGGCGTTTGCAAAATTAAAAAAAGTATAAAATGTCTTAATTTATAAATTTTTTATAGGCGAACAGGGAAAGATATGCTATAATGTGCGTAATAAAAAGACATGCAGTAAATAAAGATAAATCAAGGAGGGGAATCTGATGAATAAGATGGAAGATCTGATCAACATGACAAAGTTAAACGAGCTTCTGAATAAGAAGGAAGAAGTGGAGGAGAAGAAGACCTCAAAGGTAGTATGGATTTTTGCAATTATCGGTATTGTAGCGGCTGTAGCTGCAGCGATATACGGCATCTACCGTTTCTTTACGCCAGATTATCTTGAGGATTTCGAGGACGATTTCGAGGATGATTTTGATGATGATTTCTTCGAGGACGATGATGAGGAAGCGCCGGCAAAGTCTGAGGACAAAGAGGAAACAACCGAAGATTAAGACAAAGGGCATGGGGCTGCAGAGAGGTGCAGCCCTATTTTTATGTAACAGGAAACGCTCTGTGGGGATGCGCACCTCGTGGTGAGGTAAATAATGCTTTGCATACCGCATCAGGCAGCCTGCCAAGACAGGCGCAAGTGTGCGGCAGGCGCACACTTTATTCTGTAGCAGGAAACGATATCGTAAGTGGCTGAGTCTGGCGAGTGAATCCTGCATGCAGGATTTTTTATGTTTGGCAATGTGCAGAAGAAACTGGACGGACAATGGAGGATAGAACGTGAAAAAGGGACAGATTATCGAGGGGATGGTAGAATGCGTAGAGTTCCCCAATAAGGGAATTGTGAGAACGGAAGACGGGGAACGCGTGATTGTAAAAAATGCAGTCCCGGGACAGAAAGTGTCCGCATCGATCAATAAAGTGCGCAAGGGAAAATGCGAGGGAAGACTGCTTGAGGTGCTGGAGCGTTCGGCGAAAGAGCAGCCGGAGGCTGCCTGTATCCCCGCCGGGGAT
>ERZ791659.1707-NODE-1707-length-10904-cov-1.77629_pt1 | contig 10904 bp, 10 predicted proteins | sample MGYA00510053_ERZ791659 | MGnify/ENA primary metagenome ERZ791659 (study PRJEB30046, sample SAMN00715192) | human gut metagenome | study: EMG produced TPA metagenomics assembly of the A metagenome-wide association study of gut microbiota in type 2... | reverse complement strand
GGCCAGACCTTTTTCCAATAAAAGGTTTGTGTAGGAGCCCTCTTTCGGATTTTCCTTGCGGTCTAAAATAATATTGTAGACATCCCCCAGCACCTTCTGCGGATTTTTTTCAACGTATTCTTTTTTCACAATCTCATTGAAAAAACAACTCCGGTTTCCGGTGTGGCAGGCTGCACCAATCTGGGAAACTTTTGCAAGAATGGTATCATAATCACAGTCTGCTGTCAGGGATTTGACATACTGGATATGACCGGAAGTAAGACCTTTTGTCCAAAGTTCATTCCGGCTTCTGCTGTAGTATGTCATTTTTCCGATGTTGATTGTTGTGTCAAATGCTTCCTCGTTCATGTAAGCAAGCATTAACACTTCATCTGTACGGTAATCCTGCACAATGACAGGAACCATACCGTCAGAGTTTTTCTTTAAGTCACTCCACTTTAAGGCTGGCTCGAAGTTATCCATCTTAATGCCGGAGGCAGACAACTGGGATTTCATCTCCATAATATCTGTTTTCGGATTATTAATGAGAGAACCTGCGATTCCACGGACATTTTTGCAGGATAAAATAGATAAAATCTCATCATAATCGGCATCGTTTAAGTAGACAACATGAGGAACATCGGTCATTCCTTCCACTGCATCTAATACTGCTTTATTTAAGATCAGCACTTCATGGAATGTATCAGCCATCTCATCCTGATGTTTGAAGATAAAATCCACATTCGTCACGGAAACAAGAATACGGTCTTTTCCGAAACGCCTGCTTGCCTCAGCAGCAAGTGCCATACTCTCGGGTTTGGAGCCGTTGACGATCACCTGAAGACATCCTGCGTAGATGAACTTCTTAATGTCCTCCATGCGGTTAATGTTGCCGCCTGCACAGACTTTGATCTCAATATTACGGTTGATATTGCGGATAACCTGTATGTTGCGCTCATGCTCTTCATCTGTCCTGGACAGGTCAAAAATCATGATTTTATCAATGCCGCTGTCATTATAGAGTTTTGCAAGTTCAATGACATCCGGATATTCCTCGTAATTGTCTCTGGCTTTGATTGCTTTCCCATCCTTTAAGTAAATTGTTGCCACGATATTTTTGTGTTCCATATTAATATTCATACCTTTCCATACAAAACGGTCTGCACATATTTTTGATACGCCAGACCGCTTCTTTTCTAATCATATTTCACACGTGATACATGTAAATTGTCAACTACAGACTTCCTTTGGTAGAAAGGATATCCGTGATCCTCGGGTCAATGATCGTTGCCTGATCCAGTGCCTTTGCAAAAGCCTTGAACATCGCCTCAATCATATGGTGGTTGTTTCCGCCGGAAAGCACCCTGATATGCAGATTCATTCCTGCGGTATAAGAAATGGCATAGAAAAATTCTTTCACCATCTCCGTATCCATATATCCCACGCGGTCGGTCGTAAATTCTCCATCGAACACAAGATAAGGTCTTCCGGAAAGATCCACTGCGCACAGGACAAGTGTTTCATCCATCGGCAGAATACAGCTTCCGTAGCGCCGGATTCCCTTCTTGTCACCAACGGCCTCCTTAATGGCATTGCCCAGAACAATACCGGTATCTTCAATTGTATGATGACAGTCCACTGCAAGATCTCCGGCAACATTGACTTTCAGGTCAAACAGACCATGTCTTGCAAATCCGTCTAACATGTGGTCAAAAAAACCGATCCCTGTATGGATAGAGGAACTGCCGGTACCATCTAAATTCAAATGCAATGATATATCTGTTTCTTTCGTTTTACGAACATAATCTGCTGTACGTGCCATTTTATTTTAAACCTTTCTGCTTCTTTTTTCAACTTAAGTAATTATTAATTCTTTGTAAATTGCTGCCGGCTCTAATCTTCGAAACGAACCCGGATGGAATTTGCATGTGCAGTCAGTTTTTCACATTCTGCAAACTGCACGATATCTTTGTATACAGGCTCTAACGCTTCTCTGGAATAAGAGATAAGACTTGATTTCTTAATGAAATCGTCCACACTAAGCGGTGAGAAGAATTTTGCGGTTCCGTTGGTCGGAAGGACATGGTTTGGACCTGCAAAATAATCACCGAGTGGTTCGCTGGAATACTCTCCGATAAAAATTGCCCCTGCGTTGCGGATTTTTGTCATTGTCTCAAATGGATTTTTTGTCACAAGCTCTAAGTGTTCTGAAGCAATCTCATTGACGGTGTCAATGGCATCCTGCATCGTGTCTGCCACAAGGATATATCCATAGTTATCCAGAGATTTCTGGATGATCTCTTTTCTGGAAAGAGCAAGCGGGAGCATACGGATCAGATATGTAACAGAAACCTGTTCTGCTAATGTCTCGCTGGTTGTCACAAGAATTGCGGATGCCATCTCATCATGTTCTGCCTGTGACAGTAAATCTGCCGCTACAAAACGTGGATTTGCCGTCTCATCGGCAAGTACCATGATCTCACTTGGACCTGCGATGGAATCAATGCTGACATAACCAAACACTGCTTTTTTGGCAAGGGCAACGTAGATATTTCCCGGTCCTACGATCTTGTCAACTTTCGGGATGCTCTCCGTTCCAAAGGCAAGTGCTGCGATTGCCTGTGCACCACCGACTTTATAAATCGCATCGACTCCCGCCTCTTTGGCAGCTACTAATGTAGATGGATAAACCTTTCCATCTTTGCCGCATGGCGTCGTCATAATGATATTGGAAACCCCTGCCACTTTTGCAGGAATGACATTCATCAGTACAGAGGACGGATAAACTGCTTTTCCACCCGGCACATACACACCCACAGTTTTTAACGGTGTCACTTTCTGGCCTAATATGATACCGGATTCATCGGAATCAAACCAGGAGTACTGTTTCTGTTTTGTATGATAGTCACGGATGTTGACAAGTGCCTTGCGGATGACATCTAAAAGCTTTGGGTCTACCTGCTCATAAGCTTCTTTGATCTCTTCTTCCGTCACGCGGATATTGTCCTGATCGATGGTGGCACCATCAAATTTTAATGTGTACTCAAAAATCGCCTCATCACGTTTTTCCCTGACATTCTGGATAATGTCATTGACGCGGCTCTCAAATTCGCCGTAAGAGTTCGGGCTTCTTTTTAATAAATTCTCCAATATATTATTCTGTGTTTCTTTTGTCAGTTTTAAAATTCTCATTGGACTGCATTCCTTTCTGTATTGATCACATTCTTCAGATCAGAGATCAGTTTTGTGATCCGCTCATTTTCCATCTTCATGCTCACCTGATTTACTACCATGCGGGCAGAGAGCGGACACACTTCCTCTAACACTGTCAATCCGTTTTCCCGGAGTGTGGAGCCGGTCTCTACGATATCGCAGATCACCTCGGACAGTCCGACGATCGGTGCCAGTTCGATGGAGCCGTTTAACTTAATGATCTCTACGGTCTGATGTTTTTTATTGTAAAAATAGTCTTTTGCAATGTGCGGGTACTTGGTTGCCACACGGATCAGTTCGTGGTGCTGTAACAGATCATGCGCTTCTTTTGGTCCACAGATGCACATCCTGCATTTTCCAAATCCAAGATCAAGAACTTCATAAATATTACGTCCTTCTTCTAATATGGTGTCTTTTCCAACGATTCCGATATCAGCCGCACCATATTCTACATACGTAGGAACATCAGGTCCTTTTGCAAGGAAAAAACGAAGTTTTAGTTCCTCGTTGACAAAAATAAGTTTTCTTGTGTCCTTATCTTTCATCTCCTCACAGGTAATACCGATCTGTTCGAATAATTCCAGTGTTTTTTTTGCGAGTCTTCCCTTTCCCAATGCAAAGGTCAAGTATCTCATATCTTCCATTTTCTAATCCTCCATAAAAGTAACTGTCCTGATACGATTACGCTTTGCATAGTTTTGGTAATCTTCGTTTGTTTTCGTGTCGTCCTTTAAAATCGTCTCGACCGGAGTCCCAGCCGCACGCTTTTCTTTTGCGCTTAAAATGGCTTTCGCCTGAGCTGCCTTTGCATACACGATCAGTTCACCGTTCGTTTCTATAGTGATATTGATTTTCTGTCTGGATAATGCCGCCATTAACTGGTCAATGACAATCGCAAATCCGATGGATGCGGAAGTCTTTCCATAATAGGTCAGAAGTTTATCATAACGTCCCCCTTTTACGATCGGTTCTCCGCTTCCGAATGTATATCCGGAAAAAATAATACCAGTATAATACTGATAACTGCTGATAATACCAAGTTCAAAGGAAATATACTTTTGAATCCCATAGACTTCAAGTACTTTTTGAAGTTCTTCTAAATTGTAGATCGCTGCTAAAATCCTAGGGTAAGAAGCAGCTGCTTCTTTCGCACGCTTCAGGTCGTTTAAGTCCACATTCAGACTGCCGAGCATATGGAACAGCTCGTTTAACTCTGCCTTCAGGTTTAAGGTCTCTGCAAATTCCTCCACACCAAAAAAATTCTTGTTGGCGAGCAGCTCACGCAGTTCTTCCTCGTCCTCCTCACTGATCCCGGCAGCCTCCACAAGTCCCTGAAAGAAATCCGCATGACCGACACTTAACTGGAAATCCTTCAGTCCTGCCTTTTGCAGACATTCTACCGTCATCGATAAAATCTCCGCATCTGCATCCACGGTGCTGTCCCCGATCAGCTCTGCACCAAGCTGCGTACTCTCTTTTAATCTGCCCTGATAACTGCTGTTATTGATAAACGTATTTCCCATATAGCAGAGACGGATCGGCATATCCTCATCCATAAAATATTTTGCAGCCGCTCTTGCGATGGACGGTGTCATATCCGGTCTTAAGACAAGCGTATTGCCCTCTCTGTCAAAAAACTTATATAATTCTTTCGAGGAAGTGGTTCCGATCTCCTTTCCGAAAATATCAAAAAATTCAAAGGTCGGCGTCTGGATCGGATGATATCCGTAACCCTTTAAGATGCCAAGTAAATCCGACTGGAGTAATAGCTTTTTCTCACATTCCTCGTTATAAATGTCACGCACACCCTCCGGTGTATGTAATAATTGTTTTTTCATATTGAATCTAATACCTTTCCCTTATGCTCATCCCATGCGGATGATTCTGTCAGTTATTTCATTTTATACACTTTAGTGTGCTAATGTGGTAGCAAATGAAACTGTTTGATTTATTATATGAAAAGAATATCTGCTTGTCAATCCCTCATTGCCAAATCTTTTTGCATCGCATCCAGATATGGAACAAGGACGCCTCTGCTCTTCCGGAGAAAAAAATCAGGCTCCAGTTCTTCATAGCGGAAGCTTTTTCTGCCACCCTCTTTTGCCCGGTTCCAAAATTCCAGCAGTTTTGCAAACCGCAGATAATAAAATTCATCTCTTGCAGTAAAACTGATCAAAAAAAAGGCAATGCCCATCTGTTTTTCAAAGTTCTCCATAAAGACTACCTGATGCTCATGTATATTCTGAAGCGGGAAAGTGTCTGTGTTGCATTCTTTTGCGTCAAAACAGACCGGGATCCCCTGCACTGCGCCAATGTAATCGACGGTACTCTTCTGGTCAAAATACGCCAGCGTAATATGTCTGGTTGCCTTATCAATATTAATGGGAGTGATTGGAGTCGGGACTTTCTGGATCAAAGCCAGTCCGTTTTCTAAATATTTTTCGTTGGTGCGGTTGATAAATTCCTCTAAAGTAGAACCTCTTAAACCACGTGAATTCCACGTTGCCATTTCTATTTCCTGCCTTCTTCGCTTCTTTTCATGATTATATCATAACTTTTGCATGACACGCCAGAAAAATGAAAACATTGCACGCTGTTTTCTTATATCCCGAATGATAAATTTTTATTAAATATTCAATTCCGATTTGTAAAAAAATGGGTTGTATGATATGATTATTTTATATACATTTATCAAAGAATCATACATTGATAAATACAGAAGTTTTGTGGGAGGTATTATTTTTATGGTAATGAATGAATCAGTTGAAAATTATCTGGAGACCATTCTGGTGCTGAATCATAGGCTGGGAAATGTTCGTTCCATTGACATTGCAAATGAGATGAATTTCAAAAAACCAAGCGTCAGCGTAGCAATGAAGAATCTCCGGGAAAATGGCTTTATTACCGTAAGCCCTGAAGGATATATTCACCTTACAGAATCCGGACGTGAAGTCGCTGAGAAGATTTATGAACGCCATACCACTCTTTCAAGCTGGCTTGTCATGCTGGGGGTTGATCCCCGCATTGCAGCAGAAGATGCATGTAAGATTGAACATGATGTCAGCGCCGAAAGTTTTGAAGCGATCAAACGTCACATAAACAGTGTTTCCAAGTAAAAAACGTTAAAAAGTCTCCGGGGGAATATTTCACTGGAGACTTTTTTCTGTCCTGACAGAAGATAAGAACATGTGTTTGTGTTTCCGGATTTATGCATAAATGTTTTCATAATTTTATGGAATGTGCCGATATACAATACAAAGAATCGGGGAGGTCATTCTTATGCAAATAAATCTGAACATTCTCACAGAGAACAATCATTCTTCCTTACTGTCAAAAAATGTTCCAACGGCTGATAACGCACTTTTACAATATATGCAAAAAGTCACGCAGGGCACGAACAATGCGGACACGGAAGATAAAAAGCAGCAGAAACTGCAGCATATTGTAAACAAATTAAAGCACGGCAAAAAACTGACGGCACAGGAGATGGAATTTCTGCGGATGAATTATCCGGATGAATATCAGCATGCACTCCGCATTCAGAAAATGGCTGAAATGCTTGAAAACCAGTTAAAACATGCAAAATCCAAGCAGGAGGCAGACGGCTATATTGCCGCAGCTTTAAATGGAATCCCGGACGATGATCCTGATAAAGAATGTCTGGTTGCAGCTTTCAATGAGATTTCCAAAGAATTTCACCACTCTTCTGCTTATCACAGACTTTCGGACACACCGGAGGATGTAAAAAAACAGCGGAAGCACAACGGTGACAATGGATTTGAACGAAAAGCAGACGATGACAGCGGCTCCGATAATTCCGGCGATCTGATGTCATGGACACCATTGCAGGATATTATCGATGCCGCTCCAACTCTGGAATTAAAAGGCTGATGTCTGTATATAGTCCCATGCATCCTCAAATTCCCTGCCGGACGGTGCGATCACTTCTCTTCCGTCTTCCAATACAATACGGTAAGCATGAAGCAGTTGAGAACGAACATGAACCTCTTTACGGAAACGTTCGTTCGTTCTCAGATCACCATATTTCCCATCCCCGACGATCGGATGACCGATGGACGCAAGATGTGCACGGATCTGGTGGGATCGGCCGGTAATAAGATGGACTTCAAGTTCCGTATATCCATTCGAAACTGCCACCGGGCGGTATTCCGTTTCAATTGGCAGATAATCTGCTTTTTCCTCCGGGCGGATATGGGAAACAACTTTCACCTTATTGTTCTGTTCATCTTTGGACAGGTAGCCTTTCAAATGCGTTTTTTCGCGCAGCTCTCCTTTTACAATACAACGGTAATATTTCTGGACAGTACGTTTTTTTAACGCTTCCGCCATTGTCTGAAGTCCCTTTAACGTTTTTCCTGCGATCAAAAGCCCGGATGTGTTCCGGTCTAAGCGGTTGCAGATGGATGGTTTAAATGTTTTGAACTGCTCCTCACTTAAGGCACCTTTTCGGATCAAATAAGAAAGAATATATTCATTTGCCGAAATATCCTCCGGAACCGCCTTCTGGGAAAGCATCCCGGATGGTTTGTTAATAATGATCACATCATCATCTTCATAAACAACCTGAAGTCTGCCTGAATCAATGGACTTTAACTTCATGTAGCCGGAATTTGTCTCATCTTTACCGGAAAATTTTTCAAAAGTTTCATCGGACAAAAATAATTTTACAAGGTCTCCCGCATTTAATTTTTCTGTTCCATCTGCTTTGCGGTCATTTAAGGTGATATTCTTTTTGCGCAACATCTTGTATACAAAGCTGCCGGATGCATTGCTCAATAATTTTTTTAAATATTTATCAAAACGCTGCCCGGATTCGTTCGGGCTGATCGTAAACTGTTTCATATAAGGTCAGGTTCTCTTTCTTATTTTTTCTTTCTGACAGGTCTTTGAGGATTGCTGTGATCCGCACGGTTCTTTGCAGATTTATTCATGTTCGTTCCAGAGGCTTTCTTGTTATGTACATTCCGGATTGTCTTTTTCTTCGCAGGCTTCTGATCTGTCCTGCCTTTCTTTCCATCATAGTGCATATTGCGTTCCCCATGATTTTGATACTCGCCCTGTCTTGGACGGATCAGACATTTCTTATCAAATCCGATCAGATCTGTCCTTCCTGCTTTTACCAGGGCTTCATAGACGAGATCGTAATTCTTCGGATTGCGGTACTGGATCAACGCACGCTGCATCGCCTTCTCATGCGGATTGATTGCAACATAAATAGGCTGCATGGTTCTCGGATCAACACCTGTATAATACATACAGGTTGAGATTGTGGAAGGTGTCGGATAAAAATCCTGCACCTGCTCCGGCATATATCCCAGATCTCTTAAAAACTCCGCAAGTTCCACTGCTTCCTTCAAGGTGGAACCAGGGTGAGAGGACATCAGGTATGGAACCAGATACTGCTTTTTGCCAATCTTTTCATTCATATCTTTATAGGCTTTTACAAACCGGTTATAAACATCCACACCCGGCTTGCCCATTTTTTCTAAAACTGCGTCGGAAATGTGTTCCGGTGCAACCTTTAACTGTCCACTGACATGGTGCTCACAGAGTTCGCGTAAAAAGGTGCGGTCATTATCATAGATCAGATAATCGAAACGGATACCTGAACGGATGAATACCTTTTTCACATTCGGAAGCTCCCGCAGTTTCCGAAGCAGTTTCAGATAATCGGAATGATCGACCTTTAAGTTCTGGCAAGGCTTCGGGAAAAGACACTGCTTATGTGGACAGGCACCTTTTGTCATCTGCTTGTCGCACGCCGGCGCACGGAAATTTGCAGTCGGACCACCCACATCATGGATATAACCTTTAAAGTCAGGATCCCAGATGATCTTGTTTGCCTCCGCTAAAATAGATTCGTGGCTTCTTGTCTGGATAATTCTTCCCTGATGGAAAGTCAGCGCGCAGAAACTGCAGCCACCATAGCAGCCACGGTTGCTGATCAGTGAGAATTTCACTTCTTCAATTGCCGGAACTCCGCCAAGTTCTTTATAAGAAGGATGATAATCTCTCATATAAGGAAGTGCGTAAACGGAATCCATCTCCGACTGTGTCAATGGTTTTGCCGGTGGGTTTTGTACGACAAACAGCTTTTCATCGTAAGTCTCGAACAACCGTTTTCCGGAAAAAGGATCCGTATTGCTGTATTGTATATAAAAACTCTTTGCATACTCTAATTTATCTGCTTTTAAAGCCTCAAAATGCGGCAGCTCGATTGCATCATAAATGCTTTCACGGTCTCTCGTCTTATAAACAGTTCCATCAATGAAGGTAATATCCTTAATATCCAGACCGCTGTCCAAAGCGTCCGCAATCTCAACGATACTGTGTTCACCCATTCCATAGGAGATAATATCTGCACCGGAATCAAGCAGAATGGAACGTTTTAACTTATTTGACCAGTAATCATAATGTGACAGACGACGCAAGCTTGCCTCGATTCCACCAATGATGATTGGCTTATGTTTATAGGTCTGTCGGATCAGATTACAATATACAATCGTGGCATAATCCGGTCTTTTTCCCATCACACCGCCCGGCGTAAATGCATCCGTGGTTCTTCTTTTCTTGGAAACAGAATAATGATTGACCATGGAATCCATATTTCCGGCTGAAACAAGAAAGCCAAGCCGTGGTTCCCCTAACCGGTTAATGGATTCTCTGTCTTTCCAGTCCGGCTGGGCAATGATCCCGACTTTATAGCCATGTGCCTCCAGAATCCGTGAAATGATGGCATGTCCAAAAGATGGATGATCTACATAAGCGTCTCCACAGATATATACAAAGTCAAGCTGTTCGATGCCAGCCTCTTTCATATCTTCTTTGCTGATCGGTAAAAATCCATGACTCATTTGTGATAACCTTTCTATCTAAAAATAAAATTTTCTGTAAAATAGCAACCTTAACAGTATAACTTATTTATTCACAGTTTTCAATGCTGTAATCTCTTCCTCTGTGAGTGGCCGATATTCTCCCGGCTTTAAATCATCGGTAAGCTGCAATGGTCCCATGGAAATACGTTTTAAATATAAAACCTTCTTTCCGACTGCCTCAAACATCCGTTTTACCTGATGGAATCTGCCTTCTGTAATTGTTAACTCAATTTCAGACTCTGGTTCACTATTCAGAATGCGTAATTTGCCAGGTTTTGTCGGCTTTTCCTCGTCAATGTCAACTCCATTTTTAAAGTGGTTAACATCATCTTCGGTAACGACTCCATCAATAATTGCGTAGTAAGTCTTCTCCACATGCTTTGCCGGACTTAACAGTTCGTGTGCCAATGCCCCATCGTTCGTGATCAAAAGCAGGCCTTCCGTGTCAATATCCAGCCGCCCCACCGGAAACAAGTCGGAACGCACCGTATCGGTCAGATAATCCATAACCGTCTTATGCATATGATCTTCTGTTGCCGTCACGCACCCTGCCGGTTTATAAAAAAGATAATATTCATATTCACAGTAAATGACCGATTCGCCTTTATAAGATATCTGGTCATTTTCCGGTTCAACTTTTGTTTCCGGTTTTGTAACGACCTCTCCATTGACTGTGATCTGTTTTGTTTTCAAAAGCTTCTTTACTTCCGAGCGGGTTCCAAGCCCCATCTCTGTTAAAAATTTATCAAGTCGCATAGATTCTTTTCCTTTATCATTGTCCGTAATGATCCGGCATTTTTCTGATCGGTCATTCTC
>ERZ791659.1681-NODE-1681-length-11048-cov-2.00346_pt1 | contig 11048 bp, 8 predicted proteins | sample MGYA00510053_ERZ791659 | MGnify/ENA primary metagenome ERZ791659 (study PRJEB30046, sample SAMN00715192) | human gut metagenome | study: EMG produced TPA metagenomics assembly of the A metagenome-wide association study of gut microbiota in type 2... | reverse complement strand
GAACTTACAGCAGCGGGACTGTTCAGGATTTGCACCTGATTCCCTTTTTAATCACATCTTCCGAAGGAAGACTATGAACCAATGCGTGGCAAAGATAGAAAGAATATTCAGAATGGCAAAGGAATGGTACGGACTTATTATTGTGCCGATACATCATTTATCTATCCATAATCTATTTAGCTATAATATACTTTGCCGGACTGTATGGAGTATACTTTATTTCATCAGATATTGGGTTATTGCTTGCACGGTGGCATCTTTCAATAGCACTTTCTTATTTGCATCCAGCAGATAAAGGGTGGGTACTGCTTTCAGGTCATATAGATTTTGGGTTTTGATGGTAAGTGATTTGTCATATCCGTTGATCCACTCTTGGGGAAACTCATCACGGTGTCGTCTCCATTCGTCCAGTTCTTCGTCCGGATAGAGGGCAATTACTGCCAGCTGTTTCTTTTGGATCAACTCATTGATAATAGGAGAGTCTTTTAGTGCTTCTATGTTTTCCGTACAGGCATGGCAGCCCGGGTTATTGATAAACAATACGGTGTATTGGGATTTTATTTTATAGAGTGTGCTTTGCGCACCCGATTCTAATGTATAGGTAAAATCGATCGCTTTTGTATCGACCCGGTTTTTGTATGCCATCTCTATGCGTGCTTGAGGACGGATTTTTTCTGTTTCTGTCAGAACAGATGAAGAGATCATTGCTTCCAGCACCGGAATATAAAATTCTTCATTTCTTAAAGGGGAATTCGGGTCATAAAGGTATTTGTCGGCCAGTCCGGTGATATAATCGAAAACTTTTTTCTCGGTTTCTGTTCGGGCGATTGTTTTCTTTATCGCCTCCTGCGCCGTACTCAAAGGAACGTGATTCAGTAAATCGCAGTAATCGGCCCAGGCCTGTTCCGTAATATCAGGATGATGGATATAGTTTGTATCGGCAAAGTTTACATTGTCCCAATAATGCTTCACCAGAAAATCCGCCCGTAGTTCGGGAGTGTTCAGCATGGCCGGTATAGCCGGTAAATAAAAGGCAGTGAGGGTATCTTGTGGTATATAGGATACTTGACTTGAAGATTTTCCGTTTTTACAGGAAAAGAGACAGAATACGAGAGCTATCGGAAGATGTTTTATATAATTCATTTCTCTTGTTTTAATCGTTCTACAAAATTATGCGATTATTCCGTCGAAACAACAAGAATCCGTTTTATTTTTCCTTTTTATTGTGACGATAGCTTAAATCTCTTCTTATTTATATTGCTCCATATAATTGGTGTAAATATTTGTGCTGTAAAGTAAGATTTGAAAATACAGTGATACGATTTGTTTTGAAATGAAAATGTATAACAACTTGTTTTGTTTGTAATGCTTTGTTTATCAGAGTGCTATATAATATTGTTTTTGCCCGTAGAGAAACAAGTCTTTTCTCTACGAGTTTCATCTCGTTTCTCTACGGGAAACGGGTCGTTTTTCGTAGAGAAACGAACAAGATGGTTAGGTAATATGACAAGAGGTGCTTTATTGAATCTTGGCTGTCATTGTTAGGTGTAAATTTAATTCTGGAAGAAGAACTTCCTTGTTGCCGGATGCTTTTTATCTTTCCTTTGCTAACGTGAATACGAATTCCAGTCCTCCGCCTTGATTGTTTTTGGCAGAGATGCTACCGCCATGTATGATTACCGCATTTTTCACAATGGCCAGCCCTAACCCGGTACCGCCCAATTTACGTGAACGGCCTTTATCTACCCGGTAGAATCGTTCGAACAGGCGGTTCAAATGTTCCGGAGATACTCCTATGCCGGTATCGGCAAAACTGAAATAATAGAAATTCTCGTCTTCGCGGAAACAGTTGATATTGATTTGGATATTGGTACCGGCATAGGCAATGGCATTATCCATCAAGTTTCGGAAAATGGAATACAATAGCGAATAGTTACCCCGTATCTGAATATCTTTTTTCAAAGAGTTGACCACTGTGATCTGCTTTTCTTCGAGTTCCAGAGAAACTTCATTGACGATATTGGTGACCAGTACGCTGATATCCACCTTTTCCATATCTATCATGTTGGCTGCTTCGTCCATGCGGGTCAGCACCGAGATGTCGCGTAACAGGCGGCTCAGACGATTGCTTTGTGCATAGCAGCGTTCCAAGAATACGTTTATTTTATCATGTGGGATGTGATCGTTGTTGACGATGGTTTCCAGATATCCCTGAATACTGCTTACGGGAGTTTTCAATTCGTGTGCGATATTTTGGGTTAGCTGGCGTTTCAAGCGTATCTGTTCTTCCTCCATCGTCACGTCATTGATGCTTATTTCGAAGCTCATATCCTGAAAGATGATACATTCTACAATAAATGTTTTCCCGTTTTTATTGATAGTGATAGACATTCGTTTTTCTTCTTTACCGGAAGGCCGTTTAGGGGCTTTGTTGATAAAGTCGGTGATCTCTTTCAATTCATTGATTGTAAACACCTCTTCGGCTGTCTCTAAGTTGGAGTCAGAGATGAGATTGCTATATTGGGTAAAGAGGTTATTGACAAGAATTTCTTTTTTATCTTTGTTGAACACACCAAGTCCTTCGTGAGAAATTTGCAGATGGGTGATCAGTTTTTCCCGTTCGATGTAAAGGGCTTCTTTGGTTTCGTGCAGTCGTTTGTATATCTGGATGATGTGCTGTGATATTTCTCCCAATTCGTTATGGGGAAAAGCGGATTGCATGGCCATTTCGATCGGCTCATTCCGGTCGGCACGCATGGCGAATTCTCTCAACTGACTAATGGAGGTACCTAATTTATTGGTGAATTTGTAGAAGATGACGACCAATAACAGGGTCACAATAGCAGTGAACCAGAGGTAATGCGAATCGGCTTTCAGATTGTTAATCAGGCTGACATTGTAAGGCAATGCCGAGCGTATGATATAATCATTGTAAAGAGTAGCCGAATAAAAATAAGGTACTCCTGTTGTTTCCGAAGTACGGCGAACATCAAATCCGCTACCGGTTGCCAATGCTTTTTCTACCTCCGGGCGAGTGATATGGTTTTCTAAAAGGGAGTTGTTTGTTTTATAGCTGTCATACAATACATTTCCCTGGAGATCGATAACTGTCACGCGTAAATCTTGCAATGCGTGGTTATTGATATACTCATTCATTTCATTCCGGATGCCCGAAAGCGTATCTATCTTTTCATTCAAACGTGCGTTATAGTCTTGCAATTGGGAATGAAGAAGCTCTACTTTGTACTCTTTTTCCCGTTGGTACTGATAAGCAATGAAGCAAGCGGCAAAAACCAGAAACAATGATATGACCGAAAGAAAGAGCTTCCGGCTGAATGAAAGAAAATGCTTTTGATTGACAGGTAGGTTCATGGTGGAATGATGAAAAAATGAAAGAATGAAGGAATGAAAAATAGGAGGGCTATGTGGTGTGTCTCTTTATCACGCATTTATGGCGCAGTCAATTGGCACATTGGCACATTGCCCGATTGGCACATTATTTCATTATTTCATTCTGTTTCAAAGCAATATCCGTATCCCAGGCGGGTGACGATCCGCTTGCCATATATGCCGATCTTTTTACGCAGACGGGTGATGTTGACATCGATCGTACGGTCGAGTACGTATACTTCATCGCTCCATACGCGGGCAAGGATGTCCTCGCGCGAAAATACCCGTCCTTTGTTCTGTAATAGCAGGAATAGGATTTCGAATTCTTTTTTGGTCAGTGCCACTTCTTCTCCGTCTATGCTAACTTTCTTTTTTGTAATGTCGATTACCAACGTCTGGTAAGTGATCTGTTCCGGTGCTTTTTCGGTTTCGGGGGTAACGGTACGCCGCAGAACCGCTTTTACGCGTGCTATCACTTCACGCAGGGAGAAAGGCTTCGAGATATAGTCGTCCGCACCGAGGTTAAAGCCGGTCACCGTATCATTTTCCGTGTCTTTGGCGGTGATGAAGATGATAGGTACATGAGCCGTCTTTTTATCTTTTTTCAGTATATTAGCCATTTTGAATCCGGAGATTTCTCCCATCATCACATCCAGCAATAGCAAATGATAACTGCTGATATCCATTTTCAGAGCTTCTTCGGCGGAATTGGCAGTATCTACTTCATAACCTTCATTTTCAAGATTGAATTTCAGGATTTCACAAAGGTCTTCTTCGTCGTCGACAACTAAAATGCGGTAATCGTTCATTGTATTCTCTGTTTATATGACATTACAAATATAATCTTTTATTTTATTTCGCAGCAAAGGTGGGTGATTTTTGTTACGACGGGGTGAAACACGTGTTACAATTACGTTACAATTTGTGGTTTTTCATAAAAAGGGATTATTAAAGTAATGGCGATGAGGTATTTGAGATGTCGGTACTTCCGGCAGACAGTTCGAACACCACCATTTCGCTCTCTGTTCCTATCCGGAAGGGAGGTCCCCATAGTGATAATCCACTGGATACATATATGTGCGTGTCTCCCCATTGGCGGTAGCCGTGGCTCTGTTCATAGATATAATCCGTAACCAGACTCATAGGCCACACCTGTCCGTGGTGGGTATGCCCGCTGAATTGCAGGTCGATGCCGGCAGCTTCTGCGTCTGTCAGGTTATAGGGTTGGTGATCCAGCAGGATGATGGGACGGCTTTTATCGATATTCTCCATCAATTCCTGTAAGGAACGGCGGGAGGGGTTATGCCGGTCGTCACGTCCTATCAATTGTATGCCATTGGGCAAAGTTACCACCGAATCTATCAGGAGTTGTATCGGAGTACTTTTTATGAACCGGGCACTTTCGTCGATGCCACTGATGTATTCGTGATTACCGGGAACCATGTAGATACCCATCGGTGCTTTTAATTCTGATAATTCTTCGCTCATTTTTTCGGTGTAGAGGGGAACGACACTGTTGTCGATCAGATCGCCGCCGATCAGTATAAGGTCCGGCTTCTGTTCATTAATCATATCGACGTACTTTTTCAAGGCGCTTTTTCCCGTTCCGTATCCTAAATGAATATCGCTTACAGCTACGATTTTTATCGGTTGCGAGTTGTTTTCATACGGTTTGTTGATTGTTATATCGACTGCATTCGTTTTCGGATGGCGGTAATTGTAGTATCCGTATCCCAATAGGATGAATGTTAACAGCAATGACACGGGAAATCCGTATCTGAAAGGCGTATAGAATCGTTTCAGTATGTCGGTCAACAACAGGAATATCACCATGTATAGGGTGAATATCAACCAGCCTGTACCTATTTCGTACATCGTATGCGAAATGAAAGAGGGCATTTCTACATTGCGGCTCAGCAAACTGCCGAATAGTGACAAGGCACCGCACCAGAACAGAATGCCTGCTGCTACTTTTATTCCCGAATGGCAGGTAGGCAGTGCCCGTAATCCTTTGATAAATATGTAAATGTTTCCTGCGAGGTATACGCTGATAAGAATAATGAAGAATGTCGGCATAAGTCAATGTATTTGGAGTCTGTTTTTAGAAATGGACAAAGATAAGCCATATTCATGAATAAAAAGAGCGAATATTACTGATATGAACCTAAAAAAATGAAATAAGGGTAGGGCAGGCATCCGATGAGAAATACAACCTTTTCTTAAATGTTGTATTTCATTCAATCTATCGATTTTATTTTTTTACCTTTGTATGTGCTACAAAAAAAGTAGAGGGAAAAATGATAAAGATAGATTTGAAGCAGCGAAAGCGGGAAGTGCTGGGAGTGATTGCCATATTATTTGTTATTGTGACAGGAATGTCCATCTATAAATATGCCTCTTTCAGTTCCGGTTTTGAAATAACGGATGATTTGGGAGGAAACATCTTTCCTTCTGCTATCCTGTCTGTGGCTACTACCGATGCCCAGGTCATCGAACCGTCCGATTCTTTTTATATCGGTAATCCGAAATCGTGCATCGCCATCAGGGTGAAATCCCGTTCGGCGTATAGCCGGGTACGTATTGAAGTGGCGGAGACTCCTTTCTTTTCACGTTCCGTATCCGAGTTTATCCTTGAGAAACCGCATAGGGAATATACGATTTATCCCGATATTATCTGGAACTACGAAGCGTTGAAGAATAACGTGCAGGCAGAACCGGTCAGTGTAGCGGTAACGGTAGAGATGAATGGGGATGATCTGGGGCAGAGGGTACGTACCTTTTCGGTGCGAAGTATCAATGAATGTCTGTTAGGATACGTCACTAACGGTACGAAATTCCATGATACCGGCATATTCTTTGCCGCCTATGTCAATGAAGAGAATCCGATGATCGATAAATTGCTGCGTGAAGCATTGAATACCCGGATTGTGAATCGTTTCTTAGGATATCAGAATGCAAAGGCGGATGCGGTGGATAAACAGGTGTATGCCCTTTGGAACGTGTTGCAGAAGCGTAAGTTCCGTTACAGTTCGGTGTCTAATACCAGCTTATCCAGTAATGTGGTTTTCTCACAACGGGTACGTACGTTCGATGATGCTTTGGAATCGTCGCAGATAAACTGTGTGGATGGCAGCGTGTTGTTCGCTTCTCTGCTTCGTGCCATCAATATCGATCCGATTCTGGTGCGTACGCCGGGGCATATGTTTGTGGGATATTATACGGACAGTTCCCATCAGGATATGAATTTCCTGGAAACGACGATGATCGGTGATGTCGATCTGGACGACTTTTTTCCGGATGAGCAATTGGACTCTACCATGGTGGGAAAATCTCAGAACCAGATGTCTCTGCTTACTTTTGAGAAGTCGAAACAGTATGCCAACAAGAAATATAAGGAGAATGAAGAAGGTATTCATTCCGGTAGGTTGAACTACATGTTTCTGGAAATATCAAAAGAGGTAAATCCAGCCGATAGGGAAGTAAGATCTTCCTCCGTGTGGGGTAACTATTCGGCAGGGAGTATTTCAAAACGGGCCGTCATCTGGTATCTGAGCTTGATCGTTCTGAAATTTTCCGGATTACTGTCATAACTTGGTATTGCCACGTTGCTCATAGCCGACTGTGGTTGGAAATAGCTGAAGCTCCGTTCTTCCGGCTCTACGATACGGAGAACGTTCCCGAGTTTCTGTCCCATTGCCGCCACCAGATAATCCGCCTTTTGGCGTGCTGCTTTTAAGGCTTCTATTTTTCCTTGTTTGCGGTATTCCTGCAAATCTTTATTTTTTAGTTCGCCGATGTTCATCGATTGAATCCCTTTGGTATTTACTGTCTGTATGATCCGGTTGATCTGGTCGGGATTTTGTAACTTTATATCAAAGGTTTTGGATATGAGAAAATCTTTTCCACGTTCGCGCCAGTAATCACCTACTTCTTTGGTCTGAATATCCGACGGAGCGATACCCGCTTGCTTTAAGGCGCTCATCAGGTTATGTTCAATCTCATTGACGGGTACTTTGGTCTGGTAATCTTCCGGCTTGCTTTTTTTTTCGAATTCTTCCTGCCAGTATTCCTTTATGGTAATCATAAAATGAATTTCGTCCGGGATGATTTCCGTTTCGGAACTGCCGGTCACTTCGATGTAGCGGGAGTTGTTGTCTTCTTGTGCGGAGATTGCCAGGATGCCACTTAGCCATAGAGTGACAAGTACTGCGAATGTTTTCATATTCTTGCGGTTTTAGTTATTGCATTTGCTCCAAAGATAGAGGTTCTTTGAAGGAAAAACAAATGAGACAACATTTATTGTTTCCTGTTTTTTGCATATCCGCTTCGGGAGTGTTATTTTTGTCGAAATATCTGTTGAGTAGAAGAAAAAACAAAATAAGATGATACAAGGTAAGAAATTTATTTCTCCGGGAGCGTGGTTCACCATGGTTTATCCTTCAGATTGGAATGAGTTTGAAGACGGTGAAGGTTCCTTTCTATTTTACAACCCCGATACCTGGACAGGGAATTTCCGGATTTCGGCTTTCAAGGCGGATGCTGCTACACGCGGCGCCATGGATTATGGCAAAGAAGCTGTGAAGCAGGAGCTAAAAGAGAATCCTTCGGCTTCATTGGTGAAAATCGGAAAATTAGCATGTGCTTACAGTAAAGAAATGTTTCAGGAAGAGGGGGCTTATTATACCACTCACCTTTGGATTACCGGCATTGGGAATGTAGCATTCGAATGTTCGTTTACCGTGCCTAAAGGTGGAAGCGTGAAAGAAGCGGAACAAGTGATCAGTACGTTGGATATACGCAAAGACGGACAGAAGTACCCGGCGGAAGTGATTCCCGTGCGTTTGTCCGAGATCTACGTGATTAATGAGGGGTATGAATGGACAGTGAATACCGTAAAGAAGGAATTGAAAAAAGATTTCCAAGGTTTGGAAGAAGATTTACCGAAACTCCAGCAGGTGATTGATAGCGGCGTGATAGGAAAAAAGAAGAAGGAAGAATGGCTGGCTATCGGCATCACTGTCTGTACCATATTGGTCAATGAAGCGGAGGGATTCGAATGGATGACTTTAATCGATGGTAACCGGGAAGTGCCCGTACTGCAATATAAAGATGGAAAACTCATCGATCCTCTGAAACTGTTTTGGAGTAAAGTGAAAAATGACGAGACGTGTGATGTGGAGGAAGTGTTTAAATCGGCAGTATAGAATTAGTAGTTAAGTAGTCAAGTAGTTAAGTAGTTAAGTAGTTAAGTAGTTAAGTAGCTGTGCAGCGTGTAGGGGGCTATGGATTTTAATGCGATCTTTCACTCCTATATTTTTAATTGCTATTTATTACTTAAACTATCTACTACTTACTACTTAAACTACTTACTACTTATCTACTTGACTACTTAACTACTAAATCACTTACCTGCTAAACCTCTTACCTACCCACCAGCTCCTTTTAACCATTTACTACTAAATTACTGATTTTATGGTTCCTTATTTACAAGTAGATAATCTTACTAAATCCTTTGGAGATTTAGTTTTGTTTGAAAATATATCTTTCGGTATTGCCGAAGGGCAGCGTATCGGACTGATCGCTAAAAACGGGACGGGAAAGACGACCCTTCTGAATATACTTTCCGGGAAGGAGGGATATGATAACGGGAATATTGTTTTCCGTCGGGATCTCCGTGTAGACTATTTGGAGCAAGATCCGAAATATCCCGAAGAACTGACTGTGCTGGAAGCCTGCTTCCATCATGGCAACAGTGTGGTAGAACTGATCAAGGAATACGAGCATTGCATGGAAACGGAGGGACATCCGGGACTGGAAGATTTGCTGGTACGCATGGATCATGAGAAAGCATGGGAATATGAGCAGAAGGCTAAACAGATTCTGTCGCAATTGAAAATCCGTAATTTCGACCAGCAGGTGAAACATCTTTCCGGAGGACAGCTAAAGCGCGTGGCTTTAGCGAATGCCTTGATTACCGAGCCCGATCTGCTGATTCTGGATGAGCCTACCAATCACCTTGATCTGGATATGACGGAGTGGCTGGAAGATTACCTGCGGCGCACAAACCTAAGCTTGTTGATGGTGACGCACGACCGCTATTTCCTGGATCGTGTCTGCTCCGAGATTATAGAGATCGATAACCGGCAGTTGTATCAGTATAAAGGAAATTACAGCTATTATCTGGAAAAACGGCAGGAACGGATCGAAGCAAAAAGTGTGGAGATAGAGCGTGCTAATAACCTTTATCGTACGGAACTCGACTGGATGCGTCGCATGCCACAGGCACGCGCACATAAGGCGAAGTACCGGCAGGATGCTTTTTACGAAATAGAGAAAGTGGCCAAGCAGCGTTTCAATAATGACAATGTAAAACTGGATGTAAAGGCATCCTACATTGGCAGCAAGATATTCGAAGCGGATCATCTTTATAAGAGTTTTGGTGATCTGAAGATATTGGATGATTTCTCTTACATTTTTGCCCGTTATGAAAAGATGGGTATTGTCGGCAATAACGGGACAGGGAAATCTACTTTTATCAAGATACTGATGGGAGAGGTACAGCCCGATAGCGGTACGGTGGATATAGGCGAAACGGTTCGTTTCGGTTATTACTCTCAGGACGGGTTGCAGTTTGACGAACAGATGAAGGTGATCGACGTGGTGCAGGACATCGCGGAGGTTATCGAATTAGGTAACGGTAAGAAATTGACTGCTTCACAATTTTTGCAACATTTCCTGTTTACTCCCGAAACCCAACACAGCTATGTCTATAAACTGAGCGGGGGAGAGCGTCGGCGGTTGTATCTGTGCACCGTACTGATGCGTAACCCGAATTTTCTGGTACTGGATGAACCGACCAACGACCTCGATATCATTACACTGAATGTTCTTGAAGAGTATCTTCAGAACTTTAAAGGATGTGTGATTGTGGTGTCTCACGACCGCTATTTCATGGATAAGGTGGTAGATCACCTGTTAGTATTCAACGGTCAGGGAGATATTCGTGATTTCCCCGGAAATTATAGCGATTATCGTGATTGGAAAGAAGCCAAGTCCCAGAAGGAGAAAGAGACCGAGAAATCCCAGGAAGAGAAGACTGCACGTGTGCGCCTGAATGAAAAACGTAAAATGAGTTTCAAGGAGAAACGTGAATTCGAGCAGTTGGAAAAGGAGATAGCAGAGCTGGAAACAGAGAAAGCGCTTATTGAAGAGCAGCTTTGCAGTGGTACGCTTTCTGTAGACGAGCTTACGGAGAAGTCGAAACGCCTGCCCGAAGTGAATGATCTGATTGATGAGAAAACTATGCGTTGGTTGGAATTAAGCGAAATAGAATCATGAACCTGACGAACTATCATAGCCATTGCCTTTATTGTGACGGACGTGCCGATATGGACTCTTTCATCCGCTTTGCCATAAGTGAAGGATTTACATCGTATGGTGTTTCATCACATGCGCCGTTACCTTTTCCCACTGCATGGACGATGGAATGGGACAGTATGGAGGATTATTTAGAGGAGTTTCGCCGGGTAAGGGAGAAGTATGCCGGCAAGATCGAATTTTATGTCGGCCTGGAAATCGATTATCTGAATGAAGAGAGCAATCCGTCGGTTTCCCGTTTCCGGGAATTGCCGTTGGATTATCGCATCGGTTCCGTGGCG
>ERZ791659.1669-NODE-1669-length-11141-cov-1.7974_pt1 | contig 11141 bp, 10 predicted proteins | sample MGYA00510053_ERZ791659 | MGnify/ENA primary metagenome ERZ791659 (study PRJEB30046, sample SAMN00715192) | human gut metagenome | study: EMG produced TPA metagenomics assembly of the A metagenome-wide association study of gut microbiota in type 2... | reverse complement strand
CTCATCTTTGCACAAAGATAATGCAAATCGAATGCAATAGAACATAAGCCTGCTTATTTTTATTGCTGAGGTGCTGCTTATCTTATCAAAAGATTATGCAAACTTTTAAATGAATAGGAATATGGAACCAAACATGTTTTGTTATCAATGTCAGGAGACAGCCAAAGGAACCGGCTGTATATTGAAAGGTGTATGTGGAAAAGAAAGTCATACGGCTCAAGCTATGGACTTGTTACTGTTTGTAGTCAGGGGTATCTCTGTTGTTGCCGACCGATACATTACGCAAGGCAGATTCTCCAGTCTCTGAAGAAGTGAATATTTTTGTGACGGATGCTTTGTTTTGTACTATCACGAATGCGAATTTCGATGATGAAAGCATCTTGAAACGGGTGGATAGGGGACTTGCTTTGCGTAATGGATTGATTCAAGAGGCCAAGCACAACAAAGTGTTCCTACCCCAAGTAGATGAACTGACTTGGCAGGGAACGCGTGACGACTATGCCGAGAAAGCGAAGACAGTAGGTGTTCTGCGTGAACAGAATGAAGACCTCCGTTCGTTGAAAGAATTGCTTGTCTATGGTTTGAAAGGTATGGCAGCTTATCTGGAGCATGCTATGCGCTTGGGATTCAATGATGATACAGTTCATGTTTTCATGCAGCGTGCACTGGCTACCATTGCGGTTGAGTCTCTATCGGCAGAGGAATGGGTGAAGCTGGTTCTCGAAGCTGGTGAGTTCGGAGTAAAGACAATGGCTCTACTGGATGCTGCCAATACCGGTACTTACGGTAATCCCGAAATTACAAAGGTGAATATCGGTGTGAAGAATCGTCCGGGAATTTTGATTAGCGGCCATGACTTGAAGGATATGGAAGAATTATTGAGACAGACAGAAGGTACGGGGATAGACGTCTATACACATGGTGAAATGCTGCCTGCCCACTATTATCCTGCTTTCAAGAAATATTCTCATTTTGTAGGCAACTATGGCAATGCCTGGTGGAAACAGCGTGAAGAATTCACTTCCTTCAACGGACCGATTCTGTTTACCACCAACTGCATCGTTCCTCCTTTGGCTAATGCAGTGTATAAAGAGCGTATGTTCATCACCAACTCTACCGGTTATCCGGGTTGCAAGTATATTGATAAGGATGCGGAAGGCAGGAAAGACTTCTCTGAAATCATAGAGATTGCCAAACAATGCCAGCCGCCGGTGGAGATAGAGCATGGAGAGATTATCGGTGGTTTTGCCCATAACCAGGTACTGCAACTGGCAGACAAGGTGGTAGATGCCGTGAAGACCGGAGCCATACGCCGCTTTATCGTAATGGCAGGCTGTGACGGACGTATGAAGAGCCGCGATTACTATACGGAGTTTGCCAAAGCCTTGCCGCAAGATACCGTTATCCTGACCGCAGGTTGTGCCAAATACCGCTATAATAAACTTGGTTTGGGAGACATCAACGGCATTCCCCGTGTATTGGATGCCGGACAGTGCAATGACAGTTATTCACTGGCCGTGATAGCCATGAAGCTGAAAGAAGTATTCCGGCTGAATGACATCAACGAACTTCCCATTGTCTACAACATAGCATGGTACGAACAGAAGGCGGTTATTGTATTGTTGGCATTACTGAGTCTCGGGGTGAAGGATATTCACTTAGGCCCCACATTGCCCGCTTTCCTTTCTCCGAATGTTGTGAAGGTACTGGTTGATATGTTTCATATCGCAGGTATCGGTAGTGTGGAAGATGATTTGAAAAAATTCGGATTATAAATAAAGATGGTAGGGTGTTATATCACCCTATCACTTTATCCTTTTATCACGTTATTTATCGCTTCTTCCGTTCCGCAGAATGGCCCGTGTGATTGTAGTTTTATGGTGCACATGGCGGCAGCAAAGCATCCCGCTTCCCGGTGGGATGCACCTTTGTTGCGCATATACAGATACCCCACCATATAGGTGTCTCCACATCCTGTTGCATCTGTAATCTGAAGGGCAGGATAGGCGGGGATTTCGTGAAATTCTCCTTGGGCATATATCAGCGAACCTTTATCTCCCAGGGTCAGCAGCACTTCCTTGACGCCCCAGTCTGCAATCAGCAATGCGGCTTCGTGCGGTTCACTGCATCCGGTCAGTACTTCCATTTCAGCTTCGTTGGCTTTCAGAATATGGATATACTTCAATGCTTCTTTCTTTTCCGGCCAGTCTACTGCCAGCACTTTTTCATTATCCACTTTGCGGAGAAATCCCTGCACATCTACCGAGAGGAGTCCCTTTCCGGACAAGAACTTGATGACCTCCAAAGAGAAGTCGTCGGCAAGCAGACTGCCCAAGTGGATAATCCGTGCATCGGTATCTTTCAAACCTTCCACGGTGAAAGGGTCTGCTTTTGCCGTGACACGTTGTGTACGTTCGTTTTGATTTTCTCCATAAATATTCTCGAAACAGACGGAATGTGTGCTGTGCAAGGCTTTGACGGAAATACCTTCTTTCCGAATGTCTTCCACAATGCCCATGTCAGTATCAGCCAAAGCTGTTACCAATAGAAAATCGTTAGCATTCAAGTGCTTGATGGCATGTGCGAAGTAGAAGGAGGTGCCTCCCGGCATATATATGGTATTTTTAGGGGTTACGACTTTATCTTGGGTAATATAACCGATGCAACATAGACTGTGTGTGTTCATTTCTTTGTTGGCTTTTTATTTCTTTATTGTATTGATTCCGTAAATTGGGCGCGAAGATAGTGATTTAATAACAATTCGACTATATTTGCAGCTGTAAATGTAGCTTCATTGAATATGAATTCATTAAAAACGAAAAGAGTACGTATGATAGTTGGCATTATAGTGGGTATTGTGGCTGTTGCGGTCATAGCGGGATTCGTTTTTGTCAATCAGCCGAGTTTCGGGAGGGCTCCTCAAGGAGAACGGTTGGAGAGGATAAAGAAGTCGCCTCATTACAAAGACGGAGAATTCCGGAATCTGCACAGTACGGTGATGATGACTTCCCAAAAGGGACGTTTGGGAGCTTTCTGGGGATTCTTATTTAAGAAAGAAACCGATTTGCGTCCTGAAACGGAGATTCCGGTTATAAAGACGGACCTCAGCAAGATAAGCAAGGACGAGAATGTATTGGTATGGTTCGGACATTCATCCTATTTTATCCAGGTAGACGGAAAGCGTATACTGGTAGACCCCGTATTTTGTGTGGCTTCTCCGGTTTCGTTTGTAAACAAGCCGTTCAAAGGGGCGGATGCCTACAAGCCTGCCGATATGCCGGAGATTGACTATCTGGTGATATCACATGACCATTGGGACCATCTGGATTATGAGACGGTGATGCAGCTGAAAAACCGGGTAGGCAAGGTGGTCTGTCCTTTGGGGGTAGGCGAACATTTCGAGTATTGGGGATTTGACAAATCATCCATGGTTGAGCTAGATTGGTTTGAAGATACTGTACTGGATAAGGGATTTCTGCTTCATTGCTTGCCCGCCCGGCATTTTTCGGGCCGCTCGTTGAAGGCAAATCAGGCATTATGGGCTTCTTTCCTTATCGAAACCCCTTCGCAGAAGATTTATATGGGTGGTGATAGCGGATATGACACGCATTTTGTCGAAATAGGCAAGCAATATCCCGGCATTGACCTTGCCATATTGGAGAATGGGCAGTATAACGAAGATTGGAAATATATCCATACCATGCCCCAATATTTGGGGCAAGCGGCCAGGGACTTGAATGCGGAAAAGATTCTGACTGTTCATCATTCCAAATATGCTTTGGCTAGACACCGCTGGGACGAACCGCTGAAGAATGCCATGAATCTGAAAGAGAAAGACTCATTGAACGTGTTGATGCCTATTATAGGGGAAGTGGTCCGGTTAAAATAATGAGTGATATTGATTATAATACACCTGGCAACACGGCTATTGACGAGTTATTAACGGAAATATATATCCCTATCGAAAATAAAAGTAAGATAATATGTTAGAATTACCCGAAGTTATCACCTTGAGCAAACAAGTGAACAACGCCTTGAGCGGTAAAACAATCACGCAGGTATTTAATGCCACCAAACCGCATAAGTTTACGTTCTATAACGGTGAACCGTCGGAGTATGGTAAACTGCTCGTAGGCAAAACCATCCTTTCATCCGAAGGATATGGCATGTTTGTCAATTTCAATCTTTCGGATAATGTGATCATGAACATAGGCGACGGAGTCAGTGTCCGTTATTATAGTGCGGGAGATGAGATTCCTGCCAATTACCAGTTGTTGCTGACGTTTAATGATGATTCATTCCTTGTCTTCACGGTTGCAATGTATGGTTTTATCAATGTTTACCCTGATAGCTATATCGACAATAAGTACTATAAATTGAGTCGGGAAAGCATTTCGCCGTTGAGCGATAAATACACCGAAGCGGAATTTGAGAAACTCGTTGCCGAAGCAAAGAAGACCCTCTCTGCTAAAGCTCTATTAGCAACCAATCAGCGTATTCCCGGTGTAGGTAACGGCGTAACGCAGGATATTCTGTTCAATGCACGGATAAATCCCAAACAGAAAGTGCTATTTCTGTCGGATAATCAGAAAGAAGTTCTTTTTAATGCTCTAAAAGAAACATTGGTGGATATGACGTTCGAGGGTGGACGCGATACGCAAACAGATCTTTATGGCAACGCCGGAGGTTACAAAACCATTCTTTCTGCCAAAACATGGAAGAATCCTTGTCTCCGTTGTGGCAGTACCATCATAAAAGAGGCTTATATGGGTGGTTCGGTATATTATTGCCCAACGTGTCAACAGATAAAAGAATAAATGTCCACATTCTGTTAGCTCCCTTTATGTACGATGCAAGGAATTAATATTCTGTATAACTGTTTATTAATTCCTTGTATCGCATTCTGTTAATATCGTGTCTACACGATATTAACAGAATGCGAACACGATATGAATATCTTCTTTTCTTTATACTTTGTACGGACAAAAGGGGTGTTTTATAAAGCCCGCCCTTTGTAAACGTTTGACTGGGACAATGGAACCAGGACTCCGTTCAGCGTCAGGGTATTCGAATTGAAGTTCGGGCTGATTCTTGCCGATGCATTATTGCCGCCGTTGGTCAGTGTGATATACACTTGTGCGGATATTCCGATGCCTTGTACGCTGAAGCTGCAATTCACGTTTCCCTTTTTGTCGGTCGTGATTTTCATTTCCTTTCTGCTGCCGTCCACTGTGATGCCGCCTATTCCGTTGGGGCCTGCAAGGGCATTGTTGGCAGCTATTTGTACGGATGCGTGTTCACCGTCCATCAGAACGAAGTTTGTTGTCGATGAAACAAATGCGCTCCGTCCTCTCTTGAACACCAGCTGGTCTGCTTCCAATACAAACTTGCCCTCTTTCAATGCCTGGACGGCAATGGTATAGTTCCTTTCATTTTCCGCTTTTTCGCGTGCTTTCTGGGCTTCGCGTTGGGCTTTACGCTCTGCTTGGCGTGTTTCGCTGCTACTCTGTGCATACATCAGGGTCGATGCACTTACCAACACCAGTGTGATTAATGTAATGATTCGTTTCATAATTGTTCTTTGTTATTTAGTTAAGACCTTCTAGTTAATTAACAAATGAAAAACCAAAAAAATGCAGCTTGAATCTTAAATAAGCGTAAGACTTAACACTTCTTTGGTTTTGTTGGAAGTTCGTATTAAATTTCTTCCAAGGCATAATACTGGTAATCCCGGAGAATGGTCTGAAGAAAGTTTTCCGGGTTACTGTCATGAGGAGTGATGGAGAGAAGTTCCTGCACTTTTTTCGCAAGGGAGGCAATGCGGCGTGTACGGTCTTTCTTACCCGATTGCAGGGTCCGGGTAATGACGTTGATTTGCTCCAATGACAAGTCGGAAGCTTGTGGATAGGTAGGTCGGTAGTCTTTGGTCAGGTAGTCGAACTCATCGAGGCTGACGTGTATCTTGCGGTAATTCTTTTCCTTGATTACCATGGTGCCGGCGGCAAGGTCTCCCATTCGCTGGCTGTTTTTGGTCAAAAGGACGACCAGAAGTCCCAGACCACCGGTCACCGGTCCGTCGATAGGGAAGAGAAGCCATCGGAGCAGGTACGAGCCTATGCCGGGCGTGGAGCCGTCTGCCTTTACGACACGAATGTTCATCAGCCGCTTGCCGAAACTTTGTCCCTGGTTGAACATTTCGCAGAGAAATGCATAAAGCAAGACTGGCAGGTAGACAATGGTAAAAAAGAAAAGCATCGTGAAATCAGAGGGTAGATGAATCCGTGAAAACAAGGCCAAAGTAGAAAATACATAGAATCCGAGCAGAATATAATCTATGGCCAGTGCAATGAGCCGCTCACCGATACTGGCAGGCGTTTGACTGATGCGGACAAATTGTCCGGTGATAATTGTAGATTCTGCCATTCCTGATAAAACATTTTTAGTATTTCATTGCAAATATATCATTATTCTCTTATTTTTGTTACCTATTTCAGACAAAACTTCTCTGAAATAGTCATGGGGTATGAAAGAAGTGACGTTTATCCGGCAGAACATCGAAAAATGGAAACGAGCAGAAACAATGGTGGAGCAGGCGGAAAGTCTGTCTCCCGATGAACTTGCCGACGCATATACGGAGCTTACGGCAGATCTGGCTTTTGCCCAAACGCATTTCCCCGCTTCCCGCATCACTATCTATCTGAACAATCTTGCCTCGGCATTGCACAACCGCATTTATAGAAACAAGCGCGAGAAATGGTCAAGAATTATCACCTACTGGATCCGTGAAGTGCCTTCGGCCATGCACGATGCACGCCGTGAGCTGGTGGCTTCCTTCATTATATTTGTGGTCAGCGCATTGATAGGAGTGGTATCCGCTGCCGGAGATCCCGATTTTGTGCGTTTGATTTTAGGAAACTCCTATGTGGATATGACTTTGAACAATATCGCTAATGGTGAACCCATGGCTGTATATAACGGTTCCTCCGAGTTCCCCATGTTTCTGAGTATCACGCTGAACAATATCATGGTCTCCTTCAACTGCTTTGCCATGGGGTTGCTGACCAGTTTTGGCACCGGATACATGCTCCTTAACAATGGTATCATGATAGGGGCTTTCCAAACCTTCTTTTATCAGCACGACTTGCTTTGGGAGTCCTTCCTTGCCATTTGGCTGCACGGGACACTCGAAATCTGGGCGATTATTATAGCCGGTGCTGCCGGTCTTGCCCTGGGCAACGGATGGCTCTTTCCCGGAACCTATTCAAGGCTGGAATCTTTCAAACGGGGAGCCAAAAAAGGACTGAAAATAGTGGTGGGTACGGTACCCGTATTCATCATGGCAGGATTTATAGAAGGATTCGTTACCCGCCATACCGAACTTCCGGATGCTTTGAGGTTCGGCTTTATTCTACTCTCTTTGTCGTTTATCTTTTTTTATTATATTTATTTACCTAACAGAAAGAAGCATGGAAGCACAGAAACCTAAAATCGCACTGTATGTACAACGTTCTTTTGGAGAGAAACTAACTGCTACCTTTGATTTTATCAAAGAGAATTGGAAGCCGTTGATGAAATTCACCACATATCTGATGTTGCCGCTTTGTCTGCTTCAGGGACTGAGCTTGAACGGGCTGATGAGCGGTACAATGGCTCTGGGTGATATGACCGGAGGCTCGTTCGACTCTTCTGTTGTCGGAGCGTCCATCATGGCACTGGTGACTTATTACAGTCTGTATGCCGTTCTCTATCTGCTAGGAACTGTCATGCTGACCTCTTTGGTCTACGCATTGGTCCGTACTTACAATGAACGGGAAGAACGCTTGGAGGGAGTGACGTTAGGGATGCTGAAGCCCTTGTTGTTCCGTAATGTCAGAAGGGTATTTCTGATAATGATTGTCGGTGTGCTTTTGGTGCTGTTTGTAGGGCTTATTGTTGGTTTTATAGCCACCGTCATTCCGTTCATGGCGATTGCGTTCTTGTTCGTTCTGCTCGTTGTGGTGGTGTCTGTGCCACTTGCTATTTGGACTCCAGTCTATCTGTTCGAAGATATCTATATCATAGATGCCTTGAAGAAGGCCTACCGACTGGGTTTCGCTACCTGGGGAGGTATCGTACTGATTTCCATTGTTATGGGATTCATCGCCGCCATCTTGCAGGGAGTGACGATGATTCCATGGTATATCGGGACTATTGTGAAATATATCTTTGCAATGACTGATGCAGGTGGCGGTGCCACTGTATCGGCAGCCTATAGCTTTGTGCTTTATCTGCTGGCGGTGGTCCAGGCATTCGGCGTTTATATGTCCATGATTTTCTCATTGCTGGGACTGGCTTATCAATACGGTCATGCTTCGGAAAAGATAGATTATGTGATGGTGGAGAGTGATATTGACAATTTTGATAAACTCTGATAACGGACTATGAATATGGCTCCGGCTGATACACTGGTTTGTGATACTGCACAGGTTGCCGTTTGGCAGTCCGACCCGGCGTTTGCTTACAGCCGTGAGCTGATAGCTCCCGAAATTAATGTACTTGAGTGGTTCAGCAGATGGTTCGGCAAGCTGCTGGACAAGATATTCGGGAATACGTTGGTGGCAGAATATTCGGAGGTCGTGTTGATATGCATTGCCGTTCTTATCCTGGTATTGGTCATCTGGTTTGTGTACAAGAAGCGTCCGGAACTGTTCATGCGTTCGCGCAAGAGTACCCTGCCCTATACAGTGGGGGAGGATACCATCTATGGAGTGGATTTTGCGGCTAGAATTGCCGATGCGCTTGCCCGGACGGATTATCGGGAGGCAGTGCGTTTGCTCTATCTGCAGACGCTGAAACAGCTCAGCGATGGAAAACGTATAGACTGGCAGTTATATAAAACGCCTACACAATATATCTATGAAGTCCGTCTGCCAGCTTTCCGCCAAATGACCAACCATTTTCTACGAGTACGTTACGGAAATTTTGAAGCGACCGAAACTTTGTTCCATGCGATGCGGGATTTGCAGAAAGAAGTGGAGAAAGGAGGGGCGGCATGAAGGGGAACCATTGGTTTATAGCCGGTATCATTGTTTTTCTGGTGTTGATGTTTGCGATAGAGTGCCGTCTGCCAAAGAAGTTTGTCTGGAACCCTACGTTCAGCCATTATGACAAGCAACCGTTCGGCTGTGCCGTGTTCGATAGCCTGCTGTCTTCATCGTTGCCGAAGGGATATTCGTTGTCGAGAAAGACTTTTTATGAACTGGAGCAGGAAGATACGACGCTCCGCCGCGGAATACTGGTTGTTACCGATAACCTGCATTTGACGGATGTAGATGTGGAGGCGATGTTGAAGATGGCGGGACGGGGAGACCGGATTATGCTGGTGGGGAGCTCTTTCAGCCGTATTTTGAAAGATACGCTGGGATTTGAGTGCAGCTATTCCTATTTCAGTCCGTCGGCTTTGAAAAAATATGCCACTGCATTGCTTTCGAAAGACAGTTTGTGCTGGGTGGGGGATTCGGCGGTTTATCCGCAGCAGACTTTCTGTTTCTATCCCCAACTTTGTCAGTCTTATTTCTTTGCAGATTCCATTTCTAGTAAAGTGTTGGCGGAAAAAACTGTTACCGGAGAAGCTGCTCATCCGGTTGCCATGTCGGTTTCTTGGGGAAAGGGGGAAGTTATACTGGCTTCCACTCCCCTGCTTTTTACGAACTATGGTGTGCTGGATGGGAAGAATGCGGCTTATCTTTTTCGTATATTGTCCCAGATGGGTGGATTTCCCATTGTCCGTACCGAAGGCTATATGAAAGAAACAGCCCAGGTACAGATGTCTCCTTTTCGCTATTTCCTTTCGCAGCCGCCGCTTCGCTGGGCATTGTACTTGAGTATGGTTTCCATCCTGCTCTTTATGATATTTACAGCCCGCAGGAAGCAGCGCGCCATTCCGGTTATCCGCGAACCGGAAAATAAGTCTTTGGAGTTTGCAGAGTTGATAGGTACTCTTTATTATCAGAAGAAGGACCATGCTGACTTAGTCCGCAAGAAATATCTCTATTTTGCGGAGGAACTGAGGAGGGAAATACAAGTGGATGTGGAGGAAGTGGCAGAGGATGAGCGCTCTTTCGGCAGGATTGCCCGGAAGACGGGTATGGAAGCGGGGGAAATAGCCGCGTTCATCCGCGAGGTGAGGCCGGTGGTGTACGGAGGGCGCAGCATCTCTGAGAAGGAGATGAAACGGCTTGTCGATAAAATGAATGAAATAATCAATCATATATAAAGAAGATATTTATGGAAGAGAACACAGAAAAACGGGTGGACTTGACTCTCTTTTCCGAGAAGATACAAGCGTTGAAGGACCGGATTGCTACGGTCATAGTGGGGCAGGAGCAGATAGTGGACCTGGTACTGACGGCTGTCCTAGCAAACGGCCATGTGTTGCTGGAGGGAGTGCCGGGGGTGGCAAAGACACTGCTTGCCCGTCTGGTGGCACGCTTGATTAAGGCGGACTTCAGCCGCATTCAGTTTACTCCGGACTTGATGCCGAGTGATGTGTTGGGTACTACGGTCTTCAACATGAAAACCAATGACTTTGACTTTCATCAAGGACCGGTGTTTGCCGACCTCGTGCTGGTGGACGAGATAAACCGCGCTCCCGCCAAGACGCAGGCAGCCTTGTTCGAGGTTATGGAAGAACGGCAGGTCAGCATTGACGGTACCACGCATCAGATGGGAGAACTCTATACGATTCTGGCAACCCAGAATCCGGTGGAGCAGGAGGGGACTTATAAGTTACCTGAAGCGCAACTGGACCGCTTCCTGATGAAAATAACCATGGGATATCCCTCATTGGAGGAGGAGGTGGACATCCTGGAGCGCCACCACGCCAATGCTTCGTTGGTGAAGTTGGAGAGCCTGGCGCCCGTGCTCACAAAAGAAGAACTGCTTTCGTTGCGCAGGCTGATGGAACACGTGTTTGTAGACCGCACGCTGCTTCAGTACATCGCGTTGATTGTACAGCAGACGCGTACCAGCAAGGCTGTATATTTAGGAGCTTCTCCGCGTGCGTCCGTGGCAATGATGCAGGCCTCCAAGGCATATGCACTGTTGCAGGGACGTGACTTTGTGACACCGGAGGATATTAAGTTCGTTGCTCCGTATGTGCT
>ERZ791659.1667-NODE-1667-length-11146-cov-2.30926_pt1 | contig 11146 bp, 13 predicted proteins | sample MGYA00510053_ERZ791659 | MGnify/ENA primary metagenome ERZ791659 (study PRJEB30046, sample SAMN00715192) | human gut metagenome | study: EMG produced TPA metagenomics assembly of the A metagenome-wide association study of gut microbiota in type 2... | reverse complement strand
ACCTGCTTCCTCGTAGGCTTCCACGTCCTCACGCATCTGCCTGATTTGTCCATTGTCCCGGTTCGGTCCGAAGAAGTTCTCAAGTTCTACAAGTTGTTCAGGGGTAGCCTCTCCTTTCATCTTGACATAACGGTACTTCAGATCATTATCGGCCTGTACGTTATCTGTCCTCACCGAAAAATAGAGAGCCACGGACAGAATCACGATTGTCACGAACATCACGAAAAAACTCCCAAGAGTGTACGGGGATTCTACACTCAGGCTGAAATGATGGTTGATGTTGCTTGTCTTAACGGCATTTTTTCTGATTGTGTCATTGGTCTCACAAAACAGAGCTTCCACTTTCTTCTGGTTCTGATACTGTTCATTACGCATTTCTGACAAGACCTGTCCAAGTCTTTCCTGTGACGAGTTTTTCCTGTCCATAGAAACCATATCGTTCTTGATGGCGGCAAGACCCTCGCACATGCGAACCAACAATTTGCGAAATGTCTCATGACCTTTCAGGACTTCATTCAGCACGGACTCATCCTTTTCCTTTTCGTTGTTAACTGTCGGGCTATTACCTTCCGGCAAGGGAGCGGACAGCCTGTTGATTTTGTTCTCGATTCTTTCCAGGCATCCAAAGATGCTCTCGATATATCCTTCCAATTTCATATTCCTGCAATTTTAATGTTCATGAATAATTTGAATGGGAAAGGACGGACTACAATCCGAATCCTTTCCTCTTTTGTTTCTTCTTCCTGCGTCTGCACAAGAGTTCTTCCGGTGATAACGGCTCTTCTGGAGCGGTGCCGTTTGTCGGGCTGAACAGTCCCGGTCCCGTACTTTCGAGGAGATGACCTCCGTCCGGTATCTTTTGCTGCACCTTATGTTCGGATTCCTGTTGGGATTCCGAAGTCTCCCAACTCAACCGGGCATTCAGACTGGCAAAGCTGAACTCCCGGCTGATTTGCGAAGCCTTGAAGGTCTGTCCATCCTTGGTGAACCGGATTCCCTGTATGTCCTCCGGTTTTTTTATCTCCCTGGTGCGCTTTACAAATTCCAGCCTGATGCCCCGGCGAAGCAGGTAATCGTTGAACTCTTTCCATGTTTTGGCGTGCTTCAAAGCTGCCTTGACGGCATTGAAGATTTCGTATTTCACACGCTCCGAAGCATGGAGTTTCTCCACATTAGTCTTGCCCTTGCCCTCGGCGTATGTCAGCCCGTACTTGTCCTTAAGCAGTTTCGTGGCGATTTCATTACGCTTGTAGTCGCTTTGGGAAGAGATTACCTTGCCGTCATATCCGATGCGGTTATAGACCAGGTGGCAGTGCGGATTGTCCGTGTTATGGTGTCTTACCAGAATAAACTGAGTGTTTTTTATCCCCATCAGTTCCATGTATTCCCGGGCTATTTTAGCCATAAATTCATCCGTAAGTAAGGCCTTGTCTTCCGGCTTGAAGCTCAATGCAATGTGTCCGACAGGCTGTTTTATCTTCGGATTAAGCTCACGCTGGTAGTTGAAACTGTCCGTTATTTCCCGGATATTTCCCAGCAATACACCGTCTGAGTCAATGATTTCCGCATTGTCCTTGCCCATCACGTAGCGGATACAGCCGCCGAAGGATTTCCCTTTCTTGATCTTGCCAATCATGACGGCCTCCTTTCTCCGTACCTGTACCGGACAATAATCTCCTTGAGTTTCAGCAGGAGTTCCGTCACCGTCCTTTGGGTACGGTGGAACCCGGCCTGATGGGACAGGCGGGTCAGCTGGTTTAGGTTGTTCGCCATACCCGTGAGGCTGCGTATGGCGGCAGTTTCCTCGGCAGAGTGTCTGGCCGTTATCGTCGTTTCAAAGGCTGATACGCGGAGAAATTCTGCCAGCGTGAGGTTGGCCTGTCTGCTGCGTCGGCACAACCGTTCATAGTCTATCTTGGAGAATTTCACTGTAACGGCTTTGCTGAGTTTGCACACTCCGCTTACTCGAGGACGTCCCCTCGGTCTGTTTTTCTTTCTGTCATTCATATTTTCTTTGTTTGATTTCTGATTATTCTTTTTCTCACAATCTGCGACCACCGAGAGCGGATTGCCTCCACTCTTCGGGAGTGGAGCGAGGTTTTCGGGATGCCCGAAAGATAACCTCGCTAACTCCCAAAACTGAAGTTTTGTCCGTTACTCCGCCAGGGCGGCTACTGACTGTCTGAATGCTATAATACTTGAAGTCAGTAAGTCTATGATTCAGGAAAATATCACAGTTTTCTCCACTGCTCGAAGTCTTCCGAGTAGATTTCAAGATGCTGCCGGGCGATGTTTTCAAGCAGTCCTGAAACGCTCATTTTACGTCCTCCCAACCTGCGGACAAACTCGTCCAGCCTGTCACGTACCTCGCCGCTAACAAACACGGGCTTACGGTCTTCGATTTTCGGAACCTGAAGAAAGGTTTTCCGGTATTCGTCCAGAGAAAGCTTCCTCTGCCTGTAGCTTATACGACGCTGAGACGTTGGAACTGCTTCCTCTTTTCCTGTTGACGGTTGCAGGTTCTCGGATGTGAAGTCGGTCTGTTCTACCGTTCCTTCTGACTTCTCTTTCCCGGTATCATTCAAGGATGATTCCTTGGCAGTTTCAATACTGCCATCTGACGGGAGTATGAGTGACATATCCGTACCTGTCATAGCCTTCCATTCTTCTTTAGTCAATTTCTTTTTTGTTACCATACATTTTTTGATTTTAATCGGTTTACTCACTGGTCTCGGTGCGCACTTTGACTCATTGTTGTGAGCAAAGGAAATGTGTATAGTGAACAGAATCAAGCAAATGGAGATACCGTGGCAATTATGTTACCCTATGCACAATACCGATTGGGTAGTCGGTGTTGCCTGCCGTGATTTGCCGGAGTGATTTCTATATACCGGATTGTTCAAGCAAATTCTGTTTATAAAGAAAGCTCATTGTATGCAGTTGATATGTAACATGATGTCATTCCGGGCAACGCATCGTCACCGGTCTGAAAATCTATTGCAGTGTGATTTCTACTGCTTTTATTTGCAGTGGAAACAAGATAAAACGGTCACATTTCTTGCCGAGAATAGGACGATGATACATGATGGCATATCGGCTGTAAAAGACCTGTTCTGTTCCTGCAATATGAATATATGTTTAACTGAAAATAATGAAGACAATGGAAATCATCAGCTTTGAAAAAAGAACTTTCGAGGAGATAGCCGCCAAGCTGGATCGCTTCGTGCAGCGGGTGGAAAGTCTGTGCCGTGAACACGGCGGGAAGGAAACAAGTGAATGGATGGACAACCACGAGGTCTACCGCAGGTTACGTATCAGTCCGAGAACCTTGCAGACCTTGAGGGATAACGGGACGCTTGCCTTTACCAAAATCGGAAACCGGACTTACTACCGTCCCGATGATGTGGAGCGTGTGATCGGAAATGTAGAGGAAAAGCGTAAGGAAGCCCGCTGGAAAGGAAAGGCCATTTGAACGAGTTTCAAGAATAATGTATAACCCTATATCAAACGCGTATGAGTAGTGAAATCAGAGAAAAGGACCATGAGTGGGTAAAGACGTTCCACTCGAATTTCGACAGGCTGTTGGCCCTGCTCGAAAAGTTGTTGGAAAAACGGCAACCGTCTGCCTATGGCGATGAACTGCTGACAGACAAGGAAGTGGCATACCTGCTGAAAGTGAGCCGGAGAACCTTGCAGGACTACCGCAACAACGGCATTCTGCCTTACACACAGGTAGGCGGCAAGATTCTCTACCGGGCTTCTGACATAGAAAAGACACTGATGAAAGGGTACAAGGAAGCGTACAGATACAAAAGACGCTAACATCCCAAGCGTCCCCACAAAGGACACGCAAGGATTTTGATTTTTCTGGAGGGAGCGCAGTTGACCGCCTGCCTATTTTATTTGTGTTTCTAAAAAACAGCCTTCCCAAATTATAAAATAACAGCATATTGAATTGGAGCCTATTTGAACCAATCTATATGCTGTTTTATATTTTTCTTCTGACTTTTCCGTCAGTCGCTTGTTTCCGCTGCCGTCGGCGTCCATTGTACAGACGTGAAAGGGAAAAGGTTTTCGGGCTGAATACGCTCTGAAAGAGGAAGATTCTGCCCGAAACGGCATAGCCGCCAGACCTTTTCGCTTTCAATAGAGTCTGTACTAACTTCTATGGACGGAGAGGAAATGGGCGACTGATAGACGAATACTTTTCTCAAATATCTTTATTTGTAAATTCCATTACGGTAAAACAATATGATTAATTTAATGCAAATATTGATTAATATCATCAATATCACTATTTTTGTATAAAAAATAATAAAATCAGAAAGGCTATGGCACAAACTAAAAGTCAATTGGAAATCTACAAGATTATTTTGGGACGCAAAACAGTTCGTCAAATACTTGAAGAAAAAGCAGAGGAAGAAGGTGTCATTCTTAATAATAACAATGACTTTGCTAATTATTTATATAGAAAATTTCTTTGTAAGCTCACACAAGAAATAGCATGGAAATCAGATAATACAAAATTAGGATTATCGTTGTTTGCTAATAGAGAAGAAGATATCAATACTATTTTAACGAATCATTCAGAACATAACTGTATAGAGGGTTTTATCGATGGTGGCCCGTATGACAAAATAAAAACAATAGCTCAAACTACTAATGTTTCTCAGAGAGAATTATTAGGAAGAGATAAAATGGTAACGGAAAGGTTCTACATGTACCTTTATTTACCATTAGGAGCAAAAGTCGGATTACTTTTAATTGAGAAAAAAGGAAGTTTCAAAATAAGTTCAGCCATTCAATGTTTAATTGTAGAATTGTTAAAAACCGATCATTCTGCTGTAAAGTTTGAAAGATTTGTACCACATAGTTTGATTGATGAATATAAAAATGGTAGTGTAGTTGATACGCTAACTTTTACGGATTATATGACAACAAGTGTAATTGATGGGAATGACGAAAATGCTGTTATGAAACGATATGGTGTTACTATAAAAATTACACCTCCAACTGAAGATAGGACAGACCTCAACTTGGTTAATAATATGCTAAATGCATTGAGAGAAGCATCTATGAAATTAGGAATAGCAACAAAATCATTATCAGAATTTTCCACAAAACGTGGAACTTTGAAAAAAGAAAATAAAAGGTATTCTTTCACATTGGGAAATGACTTAAAAATAAAACCAATAATTGAAATTGAAGATGAACTTCAAGATGAGGAACTAGGTATTTTGAAGAGAGCGGATATTAAGTCTATGTGTGATGAACTTTTAGCACAAATACGTGACGAAATATATGCTATATAGGAGAACTTGATATGAACATCTCAAACTTACTATATTACATTCTCAACCTAATTGTGGAAGGGCAAAAGTGGCAATATCAAAATGCTACATGTACCAATAAAAGACCTAAACTATATTTTACTACATTGCAATGGATAGCTATATTATTAGCTGTTATTTTTGTATTAACAAATCATACTGGATTAAATACAAATATTATAGACTTTTTGCTAAGTTCATTAAGTATTATGACTGGCTTATTTCTTGCACTTATTGTTGTTGTATATGACAAATTCAAGGAATTAGATTTTAACGTAGAAGAGGATGAAGATAAAATTAATAAAGTGAAGTCTTGGAATTATCTTCGACAGTTTAACGCTTTAACTTCGTACTCAATTTTTATAGCACTAATTGTTATATCAATACTTATAGGTTCATTATTATATGGTTATCAAACAAACATTTCCGATATTCAATTTGCAAGGTCATTTAATAGTATAGACATAAATCTTACTATAAAGACAGTATTTATCATTATAGTTCGTTTTTGTATGGTCTATTTTCTATTAGACTTTTTTATTTTGACAATTTATGCGGTTAGCAGTCTATTTCAGTTTATCAATATTGAAATGCTTTCAAAAAAGCCGCCATACAGTGTCAATGAAAGAATGGTTTTATCGGATACAAAAACACTCAAAGTAAAATATCCAAAACTTTCAATTATAGCAAAACTAATCATCTTTTTTATAGTAATGGGAATTATTGCATATGAATTTGAACCAATAAAAATAGCTATACAAAAGCTACTTAATATTAACTAACGCTGCTCCTCATGCATCGTTACTACCAACACTAAAACATATAAATACCCTAAATTTTGAAAATTCTGCTCTGATAATAAGAGAAGTGTTACCGTGATAGAATGTATGGTATTGTTTATAGAATCACTTACCCTGTTTATGATAATGGAAATAGCAGGTGTAGAAAGTTATATTTCGTAAGTTTTACGCATTTTTCCTCCATATCAGTAGCACTCATATCTTTGAGATATAATAGAATAATAATCCTTTTGATAGGAAATATACAGTTTTTATGCTTGGGGATGACTATCGGATTAATTGACTGTAATGATCAAAGGGAAATAAAATGACAGACTCTCCATGTTCGGTTTGGAATTTTTGAGATTGTAAATTAAAGTGTGTCAAGTAAATGAGAAAGAAATTATTAACTTTACAGACACACTTTAATTATGAGTAATTCATTTGATTTTGAACAGTTCAAGGCGAATGCTATTGAACAATTGAAGGCCGGTGTTCCTCTTTCCGGCAAGGATGGAGTACTGGCACCTTTATTGGAGAATCTGTTTAACAGTGCCCTGGAGGGAGAAATGGACAGCCATCTGGAAGGAAGCGAACGCGAATTGGGTAACCGCCGCAACGGTCACATGAGTAAGCAGGTACAGACCTCGATGGGCGAAGTGACCATAAACACACCGCGCGACCGGGACGGCACTTTCGATCCCCAGGTTGTACGCAAACGGGAGAAGATCCTTGCTGACTAACTTGCGGACAGAATCATAGGCCTGTACGCCATCGGCAACAGCACAAGAGAGATAAGCGACATCCTGGAGGAGCAGTTCGGTAACCGCATATCAGCAGAGACCATCAGCAGCATAACGGACCGAGTCCTTCCTGAGATACAGAGCTGGAAAAACCGGCCTCTGGACCGCGTGTATCCAATTGTATGGCTTGATGCGGTACATTATAAGGTAATGGACGAGAAGAATCGGCCTGTGACCAGAGCCATCTATAATGTGTTGGCCCTCGATTCCGAAGGAAGAAAAGAACTTTTGGGCATGTACATCTCCAAGAGCGAGGGAGCCAACTTCTGGCTCGGTGTGCTTACGGATCTCCAGAACAGAGGAGTCCAGGATATCCTCATCTCTTGTGTTGACGGGCTCAAGAGTTTTCCTGATGCGATTGCAAGTGTTTTCCCTCAGATTACGGTCCAGCTCTGCATCGTACACCAGATACGCAACTCGGTCAAGTATGTGGCCAGCAAGAACCAGAAGGAGTTTATGCGGGATCTGAAGCTCGTATATCAGGCCGTCATAAGGATGCCACCGAGAAGGCTCTTGACGACCTTGAAATCAAGTGAGGCGAGGACTATCCGATTGTCATCAAAAGCTGGCGTGACAACTGGGACCGTTTGACCGCCTATTTCCAGTACTCACTGCATATCAGAAGGATAATATACACTACAAATACCGTTGAAGGCTATCACCACCAGCTCCGCAAGGTAACCAAGAACAAGGGCGTATTTACATCTGATACCGCCCTTGAAAAGTTTGTCTATCTCGCATTTACGAGAATCCGGAAGAAGTGGACGCAACCGGTCCAGAACTGGGGCCAGACCGCTCAGCAACTGGCTATCCTGTTCCCGGATAGGTTCAGGATTATAGCCTGACAACATCTTTTGTTTGGAGTTCTTTGACGATATTGATAACTTAGCGGAGCCGTTTTGGAATATTGAAGGTTCCAAAACAGCTCCGAAATATAACTTGACACAGTTTAGTTTACACTACCGAATTTCTTGAGAAAATTGCCATACCGGAAATTCCCTGCATTATTTCCTGTTACAGAATTCTTTTCATGTCAACTCATCCATTACGCTTTCATTTATCTTATCCATCATGCGGAGCTTAATTCTTTTCTTCATAATCTTTTCCATTTAGAAACTATTAAAATAAAAAATACGGAAGTCATTTTTAGAATGCCGTATTTCTAATACATACAAAATGTTTCAGAGTGTTTTTTGTATAATTTAGATTTACCCGTTTCCTCTCCACATAAAATTAAGTATAGATTGATTCCATTATATCAAACTTCTTTTTTCAATTAGTTTATTCATATCCTCTGAAATCTTGTCATCAGTAACTTTTGCGTATCCTTGTGTAGTTCTGATATTTGTATGTCCCATCATCTTTGATATACTTTCCATAGGAACTCCGGCAGAAACCATCATGGTACCGAAAGTGTGACGACTTTGATGGTATGACAAGTTATGCTTGAACTGAAGGGAAAATCCCAATTCATGTATCTCAAACCAAATCATACTCCGTATGGGTAACGGGAAAATGGGCTGACTATCATCTGTCGTATTATACAAGGAAATTATCTGCTCCGCTACCGGGTGTAATGGTATAAATGACTCAACGCTTGTTTTCTTGCGGTATGTTCTGATATATTTTCGTCCTTCCGTAGTTGTACCTATATGATGCGGATAGAGATTGCGTACATCAACGTAAGCCAAACCGCAAAAACATGAAAATATAAAGGTTCTTCTTGCAAGTTCCTGTAGTGGATCCGGTTTTGGATGGCTCATTATCTCCTGAAGCTGGTTCTTGCTTATATACATGAGCTTTGTAGGTGCCTTCTTTTCATATTTTATATCATCCAAAGGATTATATCTCAAAATTCCTTTATCCACGGCAAGATAAACCAGACGTTTCAGCCAGCAAAGACAATGGTTACGGTATGATGGCTTATGAGGGTAATTTGTTTTCAGATACAAAATGAAATTAGAGCCAAACTCTTCGGTAATATCTGTAAAAAGCATGTCCTCCTTGTCCAGAGAACGGATGTATTCCCCCAGATAGTAATGATACATTTTTGACTGCCTGTAACTGGAGGTTGAATCTATTTGAATGGAACGGATTTTCAGATTTTCCCGTTCCACTTCCCCTGCCTGTAATATGTATTTCGGGATGTCGACTGCTCCGGTCATGGCTGTTTTCAGCAGCTCTGCACTGATGACACCGTTTACTTTCAACAGTTCAGCATAAGTTTCATCTATTCGTTTTTTATACTCGCAAAGCATCCCGTTCAGTCTGTTGTTCTTGACTTCCCCTCTCTTGCTGTTCCACTCTTCCGGTTGGCAATACAATCCGGTCGATAATACAACAGCCTTTCCGTCTATTGTAATACGACACATGATTGATGTAGTCCCGTCAGATTTGACTTTACTGCGGTTTATATAATACAGTTGCTTATATGTACTTCTCATGATTCTTTCATTCTTAATTTATAATACCAGTTTCATATCACTCGTTGCTTCGATGAATTTGTTCATATCCTCGAAAAGTTTTTTAGGAGTTACCCTTGCATAAAGCTGGGTAGTTGTCAGATTGGTATGACCAAGCATTTTGCTGATTGTTTCAATAGGAACACCAGCCTCAAGGGTTATCAGACTTCCGAAGGTATGTCTTCCCATATGATAGACCAAATCACAGCTTATACCAGCCAGATCCCGTAAACCTTTCATGTGGCGTCTCATATTGGGATGGTGTATCATTGGGAAAAGCTCTTTCCTGTCATCCGAACGATATTTTTCTATAAGAGAGATAGCCTCCGGCAGCAATTTGACGCGGGCCAGATATTCATTCTTCTTTCTCAGATACTTTAACCATAAGTCGCCTTTATCGTCCTTGTATATATTATCTCTAGTGATTGAAACTGCATCCGCATACGGAACTCCTGTATAACAGGCAAAGAGAAACAAATCCCTGGCTATATTATGAGTGATTCTTTCCGGTGGTATTACGACATCACGGATTTTCTCAAAATCCTCACGACTCAAAGCCCGTGGTGGTTTCCGGTTCTCTTGTGGTAGTTTGAAATTCACAAAATAACGCTTCTCCGCATGTCCTTCCTTGAATGCCATCCGGCAGATTTTCTTCAGGATTGCCAGATAATGTCTTGCCGTATCTACCGCAAGTCCTTTGTCCTTCAGTATATAATCTTGAAACTCCCATGGGATGTGTTCATTCAACTGTCCAAAAGCAACATCAGTTGTCTTGAATCGTTTTTGAATAAATTCGCCAAGATACCTGCGGGTATAAATGTATGTTGACATGGAGCTTTTAGCTACATCAATACCGATTCTTGAGCGCATATCCTCGATATGCATATCAAGCCGTTTCAACAGAGTAATCTGGGTTTCTACACTTCCCTGCAAAAGCTCTTTGACAGCAGTTGCGTCAAAATCAATCTTACGTTCAACAAGTGAATCAAATGCAGAATTGACCGAAAGCAAGAGCCGGTCAATTTTTGCATTAACATCAACGGCTTCTTTACTCTTTCCATTCAGTCGGCTCTCTCTTGGATTCCATAACTCCGGAGTACATGACAGCTTACAACTGAATTGCGCCATCGTATTGTTTACTGTTATTCGCCCCATTATCGGAGCCTTTCCGAATTTGTCAAGACCGCTCTTTTTCAGGTAGAGCAACACCTTGAATTTTTCTACTTTCATACGCTTATTTTTTTAATGGCAAAATTACCTATTTTATAAGCGTCCTTTGATATGCAAAATACTGACATACAGTGAATAACAACCTATGTAACATTTTCTTTATTGTTCAGTCTGTTACCTATTCGGTTCAGGTAACTGGGCAGCTAACATTCTGGTAACTGAACATCTGCAATATCCTGTCCATTTTTGCTTTCCCCGATCTCAGCAAAAAACAGAACTTTTGCTCATATTCAACCGATTACGTTTCCCTTTCTCATCTCTTCATCTACTTGCTTCCTGTATTCTGTTCCACTCGTACCGGAGAACATTCGCCACGCTGCAAGCTGCTGCCGGGACGGACATCCGCACCATACAGAGCATCATGGCGCACAAGAGTATCACCACCACGCAAAGGTATATCAAAGTCGTGGATGCCAACAAACGTGAAGCCAGCAAAAAGATTACTTTGACAAGGAAAGACTGACAGCCGTTTCGTCCTCGATTTCTGCGGTCAGAGTATGATTTTAGGTGAAAAATCATACTCTGACCGTGATATTTAGCAT
>ERZ791659.1661-NODE-1661-length-11172-cov-2.67662_pt1 | contig 11172 bp, 7 predicted proteins | sample MGYA00510053_ERZ791659 | MGnify/ENA primary metagenome ERZ791659 (study PRJEB30046, sample SAMN00715192) | human gut metagenome | study: EMG produced TPA metagenomics assembly of the A metagenome-wide association study of gut microbiota in type 2... | reverse complement strand
ATCAACGCACCTGAAAAGCTTTATTAATACATTCTATGTATGGGCCATGTTTTCCGTGCTTTTCCCCTCTTTTTTCCGCAAACAAATACATGCCGTCTTTACATCTCCCCCACCGTTTCGCTATAATAGCGTTACATGAAACAGGAGGAATTTTTATGCTGCGCACCCTTACCTACTGCATTTTATCCGCCGCGGACGGGCAGACCATTCTGCATTATTTAAAAAGTCTTGGCTATTCCGGACCGATACTGGTACATTTAAAGAAAACAGACCACGGCGTCCTCTTGAACGGCGTGTGGGTGCATATGAATGAAACGCTTCACACCGGCGATCTTCTCTGTCTTCATCTGGAGGAGAATACTTCCGGCACCTCCATTTTTCCGCAGCAGATTCCCCTCGCGATCTGTTACGAGGACGAAGATCTTCTGGTGATTGACAAGCCGGCAGGCATGCCGGTACACCCGTCTGCCGCGCACCAGAGGGATACGCTTGCAAACGCCGTCACGGGATATTACCGTGCCAAAGGCGAAATCCGCCCGTTCCGCTGCATCAACCGGCTGGATGCTGACACGAGCGGCCTGATCATCGTCGCCAAAAATATGCTCTCCGCCGCCCTGCTCGGCAAAGCCATGCAGCAGCGTATGATCCGCCGGGAATACCTCGCCGTCGTATGCGGCACGCTCACCGGAAGCGGCACCGTCCACGCGCCGATTGCCCGCGTAAAGCCGGGCGATGTCCGCCGGCAGATTGATTTTCTCTGCGGAGATGATGCCATCACGCACTATGAAAGTCTCTTATGCCACGCCCCCTATTCCCTGCTCTCCCTTCATCTGGAAACGGGGCGCACGCACCAGATCCGTGTCCACATGTCCGCACTCGGCTATCCTCTGGCAGGCGACCGGCTCTATTATCCGGCATTTTCAGACACAAAAATAAAACGGCAGGCTCTTCATTCCCACCGTTTGTCTTTTTCTCACCCCGTCACCGGGGAGATGCTTACATTTACTTCTCCGCTTCCCTGCGATATGGCTGCGCTAATTGATCCAGAACCTTCTGCTCATAGGGGATCTTCCCAGTCAGCAGCTCCTCGCGGATAAATGCATTGACTTCCTGCTCGCCCCGGACTGCAAGCCGGTACAAAAGCAGTTCAAGAAGCGCCCGCGTATCCTTGTGCATGACATGAAAATCCTTTCCATGCAGGTAATACTCTAATGCGCTCCGGTCGGTATAGCGCTCCTTCTGGTAATTTTTCGAGGCCGCTACACGGTCGATATACATCTCCACCACGTACCGCAAAGGCATTTTCATGCCGCAGAGTCCCTTGTCCCCGCCCTCGTCCGGCACGCCGTAGTCAATCCAGTATTCCATATGATGCTTGTTCCGCCCTTTGTGGTGCAGCCACGCGGACGAGTATCCCTTATCCTTGCGCTCTGCATTGTTCGGGCTCATTGTTCCCTGATAATATTTACAGCCCACCAGAAATTCTGTCGGCGTATATTTCGACAGATCATGTAATAATCCCTGTTTGTATAACCCCACCGCAAAACAGCCTTTCATGACCAGATGCTTGTGATGGTTGATCGTGCAAAAATGTTTCCATGCTTTCATAATAGTGTAACCTTATTTTCCTGTTAATATAACGACGGACTGACCGCAAAGTTCGATCCGCGGCGCATCCACCCGCTCCTCCTCTTTTAGGAACGGTGCCCGCTCTCTGGCGGTGTCCATCAGCAGATACCACTTTTTCTTCCCGGGAAGCTTCGGAAGCGCCAATCTGGTAGGACCCATGTGAAAATTGCAGCCGACATAAAGGAATTCCTCCCCCTCTGTTCCATCGCCGTCCTCTTTTCCGCAGTAGAGCATGCCCAAAGACTGTCTCTCGCCGGAAAGATCTGAAATCCACGCATTCTCTCCGTGATAGGACAAATCGGGATACCCCGTTCCTTTTGCATCGGAAAGCTGTTTTGGCATATCCGCGGCGAGCACGGGATGCTCCCTGCGAAACGCTGCCATCCGCGCCACAAACTCCCGGAACCACGCGTAGCGCTCATCTTTCTTCCAGTTCACCCAGCCGGTCGGATTGTCCTGACAGTATGCATTGTTGTTGCCTTCCTGGGAATCTCCCGTCTCATCCCCCTCGTATAAAAGCGGGACTCCCTGCGCGAGAAAAAGCACCGCCACCGCATTGCACATCTGCCGTTCACGGATTCTTACGATCCGCTGCTTGCGGCTTCGTCCCTCCACGCCGTAGTTGGCGCTTAAATTCCAGTCACTTCCATCCCGGTTCTCCTCCCCGTTCTCTTCATTGTGTTTCTGCTCATAGCAGAAGAGATCCCGCAGGGAAAACCCGTTATTGTCCGAAATGTAATTGACAAATCCGTGATACTGATGCTGTTTGCGCTGCTGGCATGCAAATGCATCCATACCGCCGTTCTTGTGATTGAGCAGCGCCCGGACGGGATACAGATATTCGTCATTGTATATATACAGATGCGGATAATGACACGGGTGCCAGAGCACAGCGTTCTCGAAACCGGCGCAGAAAATCTTCGTCCGTCTAAGCCATGCATCCTGTGCAATCTGCGTGACGGGCAGATTCTCCCCCAGCAGATGGAAGCCATCCACATGATACTCCCTGACCCAGTAACGCAGCGCATCTAAGATCAGATTCTGATTGACATTCTCAGGAAAATACATCTCCATCACACATTCCATGTGATTCTCATGGAGCGCGCGGATGAGTTTTTTCCATTCGACGGCCGCATCCTGCCCTTTCGCGTAGGACGCCTTTACTGCAAAATAATTGGCGGGCGCATATCCCCACAGGTTCACACGCTCCGGCATCGCACATGCTTCCGGCTTGATCTGATCCTCTTTCCGCACCTGCCAGCTGATATATTCCGGCAATACCGCCTTCTCCTTTAAGATCAGTTCCTCAAACTCATACACCGGCATGAACTCCACCGTCGTGACACCAAGTTCTTTCAGATAGGGAATCTTATCGCGCACCGCCGCAAAAGTCCCCCGCTCCTTTGCAGGGATTCCCGCATCCATCGAAAATCCGCGGATGTTGAGCTTATAGAGGAACATCTCATGGCGCGGGATCTCCGGATGTACATCCGTCCCCCACGAAAAAGTGTCATCCGAATAACCACCGCAAACCCGGAACTCATTCTTAACGCGCCCTGCGTCTCTCCAGCGCTCTCTGCCGATGATGCGGTTTGCATAAGGATCGGTCACGACCGTCCCGCTGATTTTATAATTATAACGCAGGCTCTCTGCCTTAAGCCCGGCGACAAAGGCTGACCGGATCGCTCCTCTGCAGCAGCTTTCCGGCACCTTAAGTTCCTGCCGGATTCCGCCGTCTTTCCCGTACAGAAGAATACTGCAATCCTCTTCCTTTTCTGCCTCAAACGTAAACACGACTCCGCCGCCTGCGGCTGATGCCCCGTATTGTCTGTAATCGCCCTCTTTTATCGTATACGCCATGCCATCTTCCACCTTTGTCTTCGCTGCCTGCACGCCTGCATCTCTTCGCAATGCACCTACACATCATTTTGCTGTGCACCTACACATCATTTCGCTGTGCACGTCCGGAAAATCAGAGATTTCCCGGACTCACGGGCTTTCGCCCTATCAGCCATGAATTTTTAAAAATTTTGCCTGCGCAGGCAAATTTTTAAAAGTAGATGGCTGGCACTGCTCAATAGCCTTCGCGTACATTATATCATTCCCGCTTGTTTTTTGTATAGTTTTTTCTTTTTCGGGGAGAATGCGCTTGTCCGGCATTTGCATCTCATGTTATAATATTAAGAAACGAGAGTTCTTATTGTCACAGTACGATCGAGGTGATGTATATGAAACGAATACCCACGACAGATTTAAAGCCCGGAATGTTCACAGCCAGACCGGTTCGCACTGCCGCGGGGCAGATCATCCTGGATGAGGGCTGTCTTTTGAGTGCGCAGACCATCCTGCACATCCGTGACTATTCCATACTGGAAGTATGGATCAGGGACAGCAGCGATTCCTCCGGCGGGCTTCACGATTATCTGCAAAAGCAGTACGCTCCGGTTCGTTCCCGTTCCGAGCGTATCCGGCAAAGCGAAGAATACAAGATTTTCAGTCAGAAGTTTGACAGCTGCACTACGATGCTTCACACCGCGTTAAACGACTGTATTTTACGTGCCAAAAAGCTGGAGACAGACAAGCTTCTTGCAAGGACCCTGGATTTGTTTGCGTCGCATACTACCACACTTTCCATGTTCGACATGCTCCATAACTTACGGCAGATCGACGATTCGACTTACGCACACAGCGTCAACGTCGCCATTATCTCCCGCATGCTCGGGAACTGGCTCGGTTTTTCGGAGGATGCCCAGAACACACTGACTCTCTGCGGTCTTTTACACGATATCGGGAAATCCCGGATTCCTGCCAGCATCATCGGCAAGCCGGGCAGGCTGACTTCCGAAGAGTTTGAACAGATCAAGCGCCATCCCCTTTTAGGGTACGAGCTGCTTAAAAACCAGCCTCTCGATCCGCACATAAAGAACGCTGCCCTGATGCATCACGAGAGATGTGACGGAAGCGGTTATCCGTTCGGTCTGTACGCATCGGACATTGACGACTACGCTTCGATCATAGCCGTCGCAGATGTATATGATGCCATGACCGCCGACCGCTGTTATCGTCTGGGGCTGTGTCCGTTTGAAGTGATCGCCCAGTTTGAACAGGAAGGCTTGCAGCGCTACAAGCCGCGCTATATTCTCACCTTTCTCGAACACATTGCGCACACTTACCTGCACAACCGGATTCTGTTGAACAACGGACAGACCGGAGAGATTATTTTTATCAATAAGCGTCTGACGAGACCTACGATCCAGATCGCCCCCTCACGTTTCATCAATCTTGAGGAGCATCCGGAGCTCTACATTCAGGCGATTATTTAATAACATCCAATAAAGGAGATATCATGATGGCAGACAACCATAACACCAACGAAGACGAGGATATCCTGGTCACCCTGGATCTGGATGACGGCAGCCAGGTAGAATGTGAGATTTTAACCATTTTTACCGTCAACGAGCAGGACTATATCGCCCTTCTTCCGCTCACCGAAGCCGGCGAGCCGAACGAGGACGGCGAGGTCTATATCTATCGCTATGCGGAGGATAGCGATGGCAGTCCGTCTCTGGATAATATTTTAGACGACGCCGAATACGAAGCCGTATCCGACCGCTTTGACGAGTGGCTCGACGAGGCGGAATTTAACGACATGGAGGACTGAGACGCTCTCCTGCCTCGGCAATAAAGCGCGAGATATCTGCATCTTTCTGATTCATCTGTTTGACGGAAAAGAGATGCAGATATTTTTTTGCCCGCGTCATACCGACGTAAAACATCCGTCGCTCCTCCTCGATGTCCTGATCCAGCACCGCCTTCTTGTAGGGCATCACTCCCTCGTTCACGTCGATCAGATAGACGTTTTCGTACTCAAGCCCCTTGGCGGAATGCAACGTGGAAAGCGCTACGCTCTCGCTCTGCTTTTCCTGACTCTGGTACAGGCGTTCCAATTCCCTGGTGTAATTCTCGATGTGCGCAAACCATCCGTCATAATCTTCATAGCCTCTTGCGCTTTCCTGCAGTTCATCCAGCACATCATAAAGTTCATCCGCCCGGATACGCCTGTAATCTGCATACTCGGCACAGAACTCGTCATATCCGATGCCTTTCCGGATATAGTTGATGGCGGCAAACGGATTCATCCGGCGAAGCTGCATCACATCATGCTCCAGCGTGACGATCCGCTCCGCCACCCACGGCTGTTCCGCCTCTCTGAAATACCATTCCCACACATCGAATGCCACCGTGTCCTCGTCTAATGAATCTCTGCTGATATAGCGCTTCGGGCGGTTCATGATCTGCAGAAAATCACGGCGTTCCCGGCTTCCCTGTGCGATCCGGATATAAGCAAAAATATCCCTTGCGATCCAGTGCTCGTAAAGGTTCGGTATGCGGTCTCTCGTCCTAAACGGAATATTGTACTCCATCATCTGCTCCATCAGAAGACGCGGCTGTGTGTTGGTGCGGAACAGCACAGCAAAATCACGGTAGCTCTTTCCCCTCTCCACTGCATCACAAATATCGCGGATGATCCGCAGATTCTCCTTCCGCTGATCCTCAAAAACGGCATACTCCACCCCGGTCTCCGCCGGGAGTGCCGCGCGGATGCGCTTCTGGAAGCGCTCCTTATTGTGCCCGATCAGATTCAGCGCATCCTCGACAATATTGGCCTGTGACCGGTAATTCGTGTCGAGAAGCACGGTTTTCGTCCCCGGAATTTCACGCTCAAACCGCAGCATAATCTCCGGCTTTGCTCCGCGGAAGCGGTAGATCGACTGGTCGTCATCCCCCACAACAAACAGATTTCTCTGCTCACCCGCAAGCAGCCTGACCACCTCAAACTGAATCTGGTTGATGTCCTGGAACTCGTCAATCAGAATGTAGGGATATTTTTTCTGCCAGGCAGCCAGAATATCCTTCCGCTCCTTGAAAAGCTCCCATGTATACAAAAGCATATCCTCGAAGTCAATCAGATGATGCGCATAGAGATATTCGTGGTACTCGCTGTAAACTCTCCGAAACACCTCTTCCCCACAGTTCGTGGAATAGTAATGATCGAGTGAAATTCCGCTGTTTTTCACTAGACCGATCTCCCCCAGAAGCGCTGCGATGAACTCCGACTCATCCTCATATTCCAGCCTGTGGCGCTTAATGATCTCACGCATGCAGCTCACCCGCTGCTCCTCGCGGATGATGTTCTCCGCCTGATAGTGGTAGGCGTGCTTTAAGATCATAAAAAAGACGGCGTGGAAAGTTCCAAACGTCACTGCGGAAGATTTTCCGCCCATCAGGCGCAAAAAACGTTCCTTCATCTCCGTTGCCGCCGCTCTTGTAAACGTGATGACAAGAATGTTTGCCGGATTGATTCCATATTCTGTTATCAAATGTCTGGTGCGTTCCGTAATGACAAGGGTCTTGCCCGAACCGGGCCCGGCCAGTACGAGCATGGGACCATCCTTGTGACGGATGGCCTCACGCTGAGACGGGTTAAAACTCATAGATTACCTCTGATTATTTCTGTAACATGGAAATGCCTTTTTTGATTCTCGCAATGGATTCCTCTTTGCCTAAAACCTCCATCAGTTCTGTCGCTCCGCCCGGCGTCATCTGTTTGCCGGACACTGCGGTACGGATCGGCCACATCACATAGCCGTTCTTCACGCCCTTTTCCTCAACATACTTAAGGAGCGTCGCATAGAGTGCATCATTGGAAAAATTGTCCTGCGCTTCCAGCAGCGGCAAGACGTCGCTTAAAACCTCCAGCGAGGTCTCTGCATTGGTCTTCATCTTCTTGTGTGTGTACATCGCCACATCGTACTCCGGCAGTTCCTCGAAGAAGTCGATGTGGTCGCGGATCTCCGGGAAAACCTCGATACGGGTCTTCACCATTGCTGCAATCTTCTTCAAATCCATATCCTTGTGAATGACCTCGCGCAGATACGGCTCCGCCATCTCATAAAAACGGTCAAAATCCATCGCCTTGATGTACTCCCCGTTCATCCACTTTAACTTGGTGTAATCGAACACCGCCGGGGATTTGCTGATTCTGTGGTAATCGAACTCTTTGATCAGCTCATCCAGGGTAAAGATCTCGCGGTTGTCCTCCGGGCTCCATCCCAAAAGTGCGATGTAGTTGACCACTGCCTCGGACAGGAATCCCTGCTCTAAGAGATCCTCAAAGGAAGAATGTCCGCTGCGCTTGGAAAGCTTTTTATGGTTCTCGTCCGTAATTAACGGCAGATGAATGTACACCGGTGACTCCCAGCCGAACGCATCATAAAGACGCTGATACTTCGGTGCTGAGGAGAGGTATTCGTTTCCGCGAACCACATGTGTAATGTTCATCGTGTGGTCATCAACAACATTTGCAAAGTTGTAAGTCGGGTATCCGTCCGACTTGATTAAAATCATATCGTCCAGTTCTGCGTTCTCCACGGTGATATCTCCGTAAAGTTCGTCGTGGAAGGTTGTCGTTCCCTCATTCGGAATATTCTGACGGATGACAAACGGCTTGCCGGCAGCAAGATTTGCCTCAATCTCCTCCTTGCTAAGGTGCAGGCAGTGCTTGTCGTAGAGCGTGATCTCCTTGCCCTCGACCACCTCTGTCTTAAGGGATGCCAGACGCTCCTTGTCACAGAAGCAGTAATATGCCTCCCCCTTCTCAATCAGCTCTTTAGCATATTTCATGTAAATGCCGGTCTTCATACGCTCGCTCTGTACATAAGGACCGTATCCGCCGTCCTTGTCCGGTCCCTCATCGTGTACAAGTCCCGTCTCCTGCAGCGTGCGATAGATAATCTCCACAGCGCCCTCCACATAGCGCTCCTGATCGGTATCCTCAATGCGAAGCATGAAATCTCCTCCGGCATGCTTTGCAATTAAAAATTCATATAATGCGGATCGCAGATTGCCGACATGCATTCTTCCTGTCGGGCTTGGTGCGAATCTGGTTCTGACTTTACTCATCTTAAACCTCCATTGTATAACACCTTACGGTGCTGTTTCTTTCCTGAATAACAACAGCCTGTGGCTGTCCTTTGTCTTGTGACATGACCACAGGCTATTATATAACAATTTGATACTTCTGGCAAGCGGACAAATCCTGTGCCTATAATTTTTTGAAGACCTCTGTCTCGCGCTTCAAATCTGCCGCGATGTGCTGGTTCTCGTCCATATGGCGCGTAATGTCCTCCATGTCGCCCACGAGCACCTGCGTGCTGTCGGCAGCGCTGGAAACGCCCTTCACACCCTCCTCGATCGCATGTGCAATCGTGTTGATGGAATCCGCGATCTCTGCCATCGTCTTCTTTAAGACCTCCGTCTTCTCGGTAAAGTCTCCCATACTGGTCTCAATGTGGGTTGCCTTCTCCCGGTACGCACTTCCGGCATCGACAAACGCCTCAAACTCCGGAAGAATGGAATCATTCATATACTGCACCAGTCCGTTGGAATGTTCCGTGAGGTTTCCAACCGCCTCCGTCACAACGCGGTTGATCTGCTGGATACGGTTGGCTGCCTCCTGGCTGGCGGCTGCAAGCTGGCTGATCTCCGTCGCAACAACGGAAAATCCTCTGCCCGCTTCCCCTGCTCTCGCTGCCTCGATGGAGGCATTTAACGCCAGAAGGTTGGTCTGGCTTGCAATATTTAAAATATCATCGGTCAGGCTGTTTACCTGATTTACGCTCTTGCTGTCCTCGATTGCCTGATTTAATACGGTTAAAATCTCATTGACCTTGGCTCCGGTAGACTCCATGTTCTCCCTTGCGGAAGCCTCCATGGAATCCGCATGTTCCTTCATCTCGCGGGTGTACGCGTTGATCTCTGACGTGCGCTCCGCGATCTGGTCAACCTCCTGCTTTACAGACTCGGTGTTCGTATTGATGAGGGATGCATTGGCTGACATCTCCTCCATCGTGGCAGAAAGTTCTTCTGTGAGTGCCGACAGATCCGACACACTGCTGTTCGATGTCACAACGCTGTCGCGCACCTCGCCGACCACAGATTCCATTCTGGTCGAGTTGTTCACGATCACCTTAAAAATGTCCTGAAGCTTGTCCATAAACACGTTGATGCCATTGCCGACCGCTGCGACCTCCTGGTTCGCGTGCACACTCACACGTCTCGTTAAGTCACCCTCACGCTTATCAATATCCTCAATAATATTGGTAATCTCCTTCTGTGTCTTTAACAGAGGGATAATTACCAGCCGGAATACGCAGATCAGAGTTGCAAGCAGCGCCGCCACACTGATGATGATGGATGCCGTGCTCGCCGCGATTGCCGTCCGGTAGACCGCTGCAAGCTGTTCCTTTGCCACATCCGCATTTTCGCTGACATTGGTGCGGATTGCCGCAATGCTCTCCTGCATTGCACTGGAATAATCGGCGATCTTGCCGTTTGCCAGCGCATAAGCCGCCTCGTTATCGTTGTTGGCACTGTATGCCATGAGGTTGGCAAGCTCGTACTTCATTCCCTCGTAGTTGGACACCAGCGCATCGTATTCCGCCTTGTTGTCGTCTGTCACATATTCCTGGAAATCATCCAGATATGTCTCTAAGGTCTCCTGCTCACTCCGGATGGTCTCGACCAGCGAGATCATGGTATTTAAGTCGGTCGCCACAATGTGGGACAGTCCCAGTCTGTGGATCAGAAGTGTCTCTTTCTGAATATCGCCGAGCTCTGAAATACAGTTCATGTAGCCGTTTGCAATCTGCGTTGCATTCGCATTTACTCTCTTAATATTGGTCACTGCCAGAATATTGGAAACGACTGACACAAATCCCAGGATAAATACCGGAATCAGAATAATAAACTTTGTACTGATATAGCTTTTTTTCTTCATATCCTGCTCCTCCCTGTCATTGTACCGTCGACTGTGTAATTCCAGCCACAAGCGTATCCATGACCTCCTGCGGATCCGTTCCGTTTGTGCTGCCTGTCGCCATCAGATTGCCGAACTCCGTCGTCGCATCCCAGAAGCTGTTGCCCACACGCTGGAGTTTGCCGTACTGCGCCTGCGCAATGACTGCCTGGATGGCAGGCACCGCCTGTACCTGCTCCGACGCAGCCGCGTTTTTATTGGAAGGTCCCTGATCGCGCTCCTCAAGACGCAGCATCTGGTTCTCCTCGTTTGTAAACCAGTCTGCAAGCTTTAATGCCCAGTCCTTGTGCTTGGAATAGGCGTTGACGCCCATCATCTTATAGCCCGTGAAAGAGGCCATCTGGATCTGCTGTCCCGCGCAGGTGTAGGTCGGAAGCTTCACTGCCCCGTAATCGTTGCCCCATACCTTTTTGATCTCCGATGCATTCCACACGCCGCTGACGCCTGCCACAACCGTTCCGTCCTGCACGCCCTCCATGAATTCCGTGTCGGTACAGCTTAAAAACGCCGGATTCTGTGCGATGGCAAGCAGCGCCTCCTCAATGTCGGTTCCCTTTATGCTGCCTTCCGTCGCATTCCAGTCGCAGTGATTCGTCACCCCGTCGTCATTTACACCGAAATCCAGTCCGGTGTTGCCGAAAAACGCATAGAGATACCAGCCGGCA
>ERZ791659.1654-NODE-1654-length-11213-cov-2.04813_pt1 | contig 11213 bp, 6 predicted proteins | sample MGYA00510053_ERZ791659 | MGnify/ENA primary metagenome ERZ791659 (study PRJEB30046, sample SAMN00715192) | human gut metagenome | study: EMG produced TPA metagenomics assembly of the A metagenome-wide association study of gut microbiota in type 2... | reverse complement strand
ATTCCCCACCAAGATGCTGAAGAACCTGAAGATACGTTCGCTCCGTGTATATGTATCCGCACAGAACATTTGGACGTGGACCAAATATACCGGTTACGATCCCGAAGTATCTACCCGTAACTCGGCTATGACACGCGGTTTCGACTATTCCTCCTACCCTCGCACCCGTTCCTATACATTCGGCGTGAAGTTAGGTTTGTAATATGATATTCAGAAGTAACTAAAAAGATATAAACACCATGAAAAAGTTGATATATATATTGCTAAGTGCCGGACTCTGCACCTCATGCAACTTCCTGGACACTGAAATTTACGACAATCCCGATGCGGAGACCATCTATCAGGATGAAACCTCTTGTATGTCCGGATTAGCCGGTGTATACGACGTATTGGGTTATGCGGGAACTTACGGACAATACTTGTGGGGCGACCTCGACTCCGGAACAGATATTCTCGTCTACAACCGCAGCTACGGTAAAGATAACCTCCAACCCAATCTTTATACGCACAACAATACGGACGGTTATATCAAGGACTGCTGGCTTGCCCTCTACGACGGCATCAACCGCGCCAACGATTTTATCAACCTCATCAATCAGCGTACAGACGAACAATGCGGAAGCGCAAGAAACAAGAAAATGTATATTGCCGAGGCTCGCGCACTGCGTGCACTCTACTATATGAATCTCGTTGCCTATTGGGGTGAAGTGCCATTGCGCCTGACTCCTACCCGCGACCTCACCACGCAGCTCTTGGAAAAGTCTCCGCAGGAAGCTATATACGCACAAATTATCCGTGACCTGAAAGCGGCGGAAAGCGGCTGTCTTCCCGCTGACGAGCTGAACGCCCCGGGACGCATCTCCCGTACCACGGTACAGGCATTATTGGCGCGTGCCTATATCTGGCAGTCCGGTTATCCTGTTTATGCCGATACTTGGGAAGAAGCCCGTACCTATGCCAAGAAAGTTATAGACAGCAATCTGCATCACCTTTACGGAGAAACAGACCCTGCTCACCAAGGCTATCGCGACCTTTTCATCAATATGTGTTCCAATCGTTACGACCTCGAAGCCCGCGAAAGCATGTTCGAGGTGGAGTTCTACGGCAATGGCATGGACCGCAGTAACGAATGCGGTAAAGTAGGTTTGTACATCGGTATATCGCAAGGTGTCACCACCGACCCTGATGTACCTTACGCATACGCCTGGTACGATGCTACCAAGATACTATACCGCCTCTACTTGGAAGACGGTCTGGAAAGTGACAGAGATGCGGAAAGAGAATACAAAGTAAATGTAGCCAAAGACAAAGGCGACCAGCGTCGTTGGTGGACTTTCGCCGACTACACTTATAAAGCCAATGACAAGACCGGAAAAATAGAAAAGAACTACCTGACCGATGCCAACCTGACAAGCGCCAACAACTACGGCCGCACCGGCAACCCCGGCAAATGGCGTGCCGAATACGACCCCGTACGTCCGTGGGCACGTAACAATTCGTCCATCAACTTCCCCATCATGCGTTTTGCCGACGTATTACTGATGTTTGCCGAAGCCGAAAACGAACTGAACGGCCCCACAGATGAGTGTATAAAAGCCCTCAACCGCGTACGCGAACGTTCCAATGCACGAACTCTCCTACAAGGAGAAGCCGGTAGAACCGACAACAAGGAGAACATGCGGCAATTACTGTTCAGAGAACAGACACGCGAACTCTGCTTTGAAGTGCCCCGGCACATGGAATTGCGCCGCCGCGGCGAACAGTTCTATTTCGACCGCATACGTATGCTCTACGACCAAACCGCTCCAGAGAACCCTAATTGCGGTGCTTCCAGCGCCACAGTGGGTTATGAGCGTAGCGACGTACGTTCCGTTCCTGCCTACAATATATCCGAGCGTAATTTGTATCTGCCCATACCGCAGTGCGAGTTAAGCACCAATACCATCTGTAAGCAGAACGAACGCTGGTAACCCGATTAAAGTATATAATAGAAACGATAAATAACAGTTCATAACGATATGAAAACAAATAATAATCCCACTTCCGGTAAACGCCTTGCGCAACTGCTGGCGTTATGCCTGCTCGCTACTTTTTCCTCATGCGATCGCGATGGAACCGAAAGTGTAGAATTCGGTGTAAACGTCCAAACACCCGATGCAGTGTATGCCGGTCAGCCTGTCACCTTCGAATTCGACGGAAATCCCGACTACATAGCTTTCTACTCCGGCGAGAAAAACGACCGTTATGCCAACAGAGACCGTACCACGCTGCCCGAAGTAGACAGTCTCGGACTTTCATACTCCGCCAAGATGCAATATGCCGAAAATTATGACTATTTGGGCGACCGTATCCTGCGCGTCATGATTTCCGATACTTACGACGGTTCGGGAGAAATCAACCCCGAAGAATGGCACGACCTTACCGATCCGGATCCGGCTGTCAATGAAGAATACCTGAAAAGTGTTATCTTGGAAACCAGTACCACAGCCAAACTGCCGTATGCCGCTGTCAATCTCAGCCAATACAAAGATAAGGATTTCTACCTTGCTTTCCGTTATCTGGCGGAGCCTCACACAGGAATAAAAAGCGAAGGACATACTCTTCCGAACAACCCTACAAAGACATATAGCTACGACAACCGCCCCCGCATCGACATCACCGAACTTAAACTCGTGAAGCGCGAACCGGACAAAAACCTGATTGTAGTGGAAGACATGGTAAGAGAGTTCGTTTTCACGCCGCATTTTGTCACCTCCAAGGTACAGAACAACTTCACTGTCAGCAACTACAGTATGATGTTCCAACCGCAAGAATACGTCGTAACGGATGGAAAAATAACAGTCAACGAATCCCAGGATTACGACATCGATGTATGGATGGTAAGCCAGAAGCTGTCGCCGCATAGCGTAGAGCCCGACCGTGGTACTCCTATCAAGGGAACAAACGCCCGTCTCGGCATCTATCAGCACACTTACAGCGAACCGGGTACCTATACCGCCACTTTCATCGTTACCAATGCCAACAAATGGAATTCGGAACAGATAGTACGTGAAGTAACCGTTGAAGTGAAACCCGCACAATAATTCAAACAAGCGTTTTTATTAACCACTAAAAATAATTATTATCATGAAAAAGATTATTTTAAGCGTTTTCGGTATGCTGGTTATGGCAGCCGGACTGCAAGCACAAGAATTGATAAAAGACAATGAATTCGACAACGCCGACCTCACTACAGAATATGGCAGCAAAGACAACGTGACATTCGGTACTTGGTGCGCCGTAAACGATGAAACCGCAGCTTCTTTCCGCATCATCAACGACAAGCAGCGCGGCAAAGTATTGGAATTTTCCGTAGACCCCAAACTAACTACCTGGTACAAGTCGTTCGTGGCACAACGTTACGAAGGCAGCGTAGAACCGGGTATGTATAAATTGGGTTTCTGGGCTAAGTCCGAAGACATGGGACAAGTAAAAGTATTCATCCGTCTGCGTGATGCCAACGGTAAAGACCTGCAACGTTTCTTTGTGTGCACACAAAGCCAGCCTAAGAAAGCGGATCGCAAATTCTACGGTGGTTTCGGCAAGGCGAATCCTTCGGGTAAGTGGACCTACTACACGCTCGACTTCAACTTCGGTAAAGTGGCCAACAGCATCTACCAGTTCAGCATGAACGATACGGAGGATGCTACTCCCACAGACTTGAAGAACTTCTCTATCTGTTTCCAAAACAGTGCATCCGAACCGTCAAGTGTCCTGATAGACGGCGTATCACTGAAGAAAATAGAAGAATAACACGCAATCAAATAAAGAAACGGTATCCGTTATGATAAAAAACAAACTCATATTTCTTTTCCTTGCAGGGGCTTTACTGACCGCCTGCAGCGATGATGAAGCACCTGCCGCAGACCCTAAGGCATACCCTCTCATTATCGAAGCAAAGGTGTACACCAACTATGACACCCAGCAGGAAGGAACTACCTGGACCAAGCCCGAGGACAAAATCGGCGTATATGTGCTGAAAAGCGGCAGTAGCGAAGTGGTGAGCCCGCACGCTAATCTCAGTTACAGCCCTACACCGACTTCGTATGACGACTATTTCCAGCCCGACCAAGTAGACGCCATTCCCTACTTTCCTACAACAGGTGAGGATGTATGGGATGTAGCCATCTACTATCCGCGTCAGGAAACGTTCGAAACCGAAGGTATGGTGCCTCTGAAGTTGGACAAACAGGGAGACATGAAAGCATCTTCCCTATTGTATGGACGTGCCAACTCGCTCACTAAAGAGAATACGGTGGCTTCCATGCGCCTTGCTCCCGCCCTGAGCCGTTTGGTATTTTACTTCCGTGCGGAGGGAGATATAACGGCGGAACAGCTCGATAATGTGACAGTAGACCTTAACGGCCTACCTACCATCGGTAGTTTCAATGTTGTCGAGGGACGTTTCAGTGCCGATACAGAAAGTGTAGCCTCGTTCCGTATGCGTACTTCCTCGTCTACCGATGCCACCGTGGCACGCACCACAGAAGCATTTGTTATGCCTCTCGGCAGTACACAGGGATATGTAGCCACTATCAATGCAAACAAGTTGCCTGATGCGCTGAAGAAGAAGACTTATACTATCGGTAGCAGTATAGGTAGTTTTGAGCGTGGGATGCAGTATGTATTCGATGTTACTGTCAGCAACACCGGCTATACTATCGAGAGTTCCTCCTCACCTATTGCAGGTTGGGAAGAAGACGATAAAATCAGTGGTGAAGGTGAAGAAGTACAACCTTAGTTAATCAAAATAGCATTTAATCAACTATCAAAAACAATTTAAAGATATGAAAACTTTAAAACATTTAGCGCTGTGCCTCGCAGCGGTATTTATTGCTACCGGTTGTAGCAATGATGAAAATGAACCGAAGACAGGTACTGTGAAAGAGGGCAAACCCGTGAAATTTGAAATGAATATCGGAAATACCAATACACGTACTGTTACAACTGGTAGCGGTAGTAACCGTAGCGTGTCTTGGCGTGAAGGTGATGCCGTAGGTATCTTTGTATACGAAAGTACCGGTGCACCTACTGAATATAGCAATAAAAAATACGAATATAAAGATGGTGAATGGAAAGCTTCTGGTGCTGACGATGCTATTATTCTGCCGGAAGACGGGGAATATACGTTCTATGCCTACTATCCTTATTCCGCATCTGTAACTATTATACTTTCTACCCCTCTTCCCCTTCTCCCGCTTTTGAACCTCCCCCCGCCGCTGCTACATTAAGCGTTCAGCAAGACCAAACAATAGCTGACGGAGATAACGGAAATACTAACTATGATTTAAGTGACATCTTGACCGCTAAAGCGGAGAATATTACCAACAATGCAACTATTACCCTACAATACAAACATCTATTTTCAATGGTGGAAGTATTGGTTTCCGGTGATTTGGTATCAGCAGCACCTGCAAGTGTTGTATTGAAAGATGTCAAAACTTCAGCAACTATCAATCTTACAACAGACGATATAAGCGCAACCAGTGATAATGCTGACGTATCCATGTGTCCTGTAGAATCCGAGACTACTCAAACTACTTATTTATACCGTGCCATTGTACCGACTCAAACGATTGAAGCAAATAAGCCTTTATTAGAAGTGTATGGAGTAGGTGCGGATAAGGATAAGAATTATAGATTTACACACACAGCCGCTGTTCCTTATGAACAAGGTAAATATCGTAGAATTAGCGTACTAATAGGTGAAAATAATGCAGGTATCACTATTCCCAGTGGAGCTATTGATGAATGGGAGCCTTCAGGAAAGATTGATGTACCAGGAGAAGAAATAAAAACGATTGTACCACCATTGACAAGTACGACACAATTTCATGCATTCTATAATAAAACAGCCCCTACAACAAACTATGGTTGGTATTATTTCATGGCGGTTACAGAAGAACAAGCCAACGAAACAACAGCAGATAAAATATCAGCCGTTCAAATAAATGGCACACAAGTTATCGAATATACAATCAATAAAGGTGCAAGCTTGGGATGGCAAAATCAATCATTTGGCTTCGCTACAACAGAATGTACAGCAGGAAAATATAAGCTCTCATTTGAAATGCAAGTTATTGGTGCAATAACAGAAACAAAAACTGCTGGAGTTTCAGTATTTATGAGAGATAAAGCTTATAAGGGAGGTACAGGAGTAGCTAATAGTTTTATCATCGCAGGTAGCGAAGACCAATCAGGTAAAGCCAGAAGCTTATATTACAACACAACCGCTACTGGAGATACTTGGAGCGATAAACCAGTAGAAATAATCTTTGACCTTACTAAAATGACCGCTAATGGACCTTCTGGTTCCGCACCAGTTATTGAAGCTGATAGAGACAAAGATTACTCAACCGTATTTGTTGGTATGACATATAACGGTACTGACACCCCTCTTCATACAATTCAAATACGCAATATTACTCTTGAAAGAGTAACTGAATAATAATTCAACCTTAATCAAATCTCTATCCAAGAGCATAGCTCGTAACCAACATCCCTTGCCCTCCCCCACGGCAAGGGATGTTTTTATGTGGCTATTTGCAATAATACTCCTATCCTATTCGCCACATAAACACAGAAGGTATAATAAAGCATACAAAATTTTACCCCAGAACATAGTATGTTTCACGCAAGAACAGTGTATGTTGTAGTAATTATCATACTATGTTTTTTTATCATCTTTCCCTCACTCCAGAACACACTTCGACGCGAAGAAACATAAAGAATTACACAGGCATAAACTAAAGCAGAGACTTATAAAACTGAAGTAAAAGTCTGCTTATTTTCTTCTCCCCCTTGAACAATAATCTCCCCTTTTCTGTATTTTTTTATACCTCACATATCCCTCAAAATGCCGAATTTAGCAACCAAAATTAAAAGACTGATATTATGAAGAATTTTCTTGGCTTATTTTTACTTCTGTCCCTGACAGGACAACCACATGCCCAGGCATCAGAAGCAACCGACAACAGTATCCCATCCGCCGTTACCCACCAATCCGGCAATACCTCCGATACCTCTATCGAAGACTTGCTGAAATTACGTAAAAAATACCCCTTGAAACCGGCAAAAGCCACCAAGGCAGAAGTACAGCGTGCTATCGACTTCATAAAAACCTTTGATACCGCCAAAATGGAAACGGTAAAGATTCCAGAGCCCCGCAACCTCGCCGCCGCCATACGTGCATTGGCATACGCTGCACAAGAGAACCTGCCCGAAGGTTCCGAATTTTCTCCTTACCTGGATAAAGTACTGAACGACGGAGTAATAGAACGCATTCCCGCATTTCCATACAACTCGTACACAGACGTGCGTGTCGTTCCCGTCGATTTTCTTTCCGCCCTGCCGGTTTGTACTCCCGAACAACAGGGACGACTGATTGAATCGGTAAAAGGACTGATGGAGTTTTATAAACTCAACCAGAAAGACGCTATCCTGAAACGTACCGTCAACTCCGACTATCTGTACAACGTGCTTCCGCATCTGTTTGTATGCGCACTCCATAACCCGGACAATGCACAAGCAGCGGAAGACCTGCGTTCATTCTCACGTTATCTCTCGGCATGTACGCAATATGTACCCGGTGAAAAAGACATCCTGAAGCCCGACGGTACAGGTTTCCACCACAAAACACATTACAACGGCTATATGTACTCCTACCGCACATGGGTGGAATATATGGGACGGCTGAAAGGCACTGCTTTCCGTATCACCCGCGATGCATACCAACGCATGAGTAAGGCAATCGTAAGCGTATACCTTATGGCTACGTCTTCCGCATCCGATACGGAACATTTCTACGCCAACAGCCTCGCCGGACGTCACCCGCTCTACGGGCTGGACGTGAACTTTTCCAAAGCTCTTTTCCGCGAACTGGTAGAGATTGGCGGAGATATGGACGGCAAAGAATTCGACCCGGAACTTGCCGCCTATTACAACGCCTTCTTCAAAACCGACCATTATAAAGGCGTCACTCCCCGAAAACTGGACGGCTTTTATCAATTCAACTACAGTCCGGCCGGCGTCTATCGTCAGGCAAATTGGGTAGCCACCATGCGCTGCCCCACCACCCGTTTCTGGGGTGGCGAAATCTATAACAAGACCAACCGCTTCGGACGTTATCAATCGCACGGTACATTGGAAGTATTGTATGAAGGCTCTTTAGCGGCTTCCGGCTACCCTTACAAGGACAAGAAAAGCGCTGAAAAAGGCGGATGGGACTGGAACGTAATGCCCGGTACCACCACCGTACACTACACCGACTGGAAATCAATGTTGCCCAACGGCAACAACGCCGACCGTTTCGACCAATGGTCGCACACCACAAACTTTGCAGGTGCATTGGCATGGGGTGATTGCGGTCTGTTCGCCGCCGCCTTCGACCAGGACGACAAATGGGGCAGCCAACGTTTCGTTCCCACTCACCTCTCTTTCTGCAAGTCAGTCTTTGCCATCGACGGCATGTTGTTCAGCATGGGCAGCGGCGTAAGCGCACAAGGTGAATATCCTGACGAATGGATTACAGCCACCAACTTGTTCCAAAGCGTTACGGACGGCAAGGCCTCAACGATAGTCAACGGCAAACCGTTGGCAGAGGGCGATTCACTGAGCATTCCCTCTTCCAAAGATACTTGGATTGTAAATCCATGCTCTACCGGATACTTCATCCCTGCCGGAAACGACCCGCTTATCGTTCGCTACGGCAAGCAGACCACTCCATCCTCTTTCGGCCTTACCGAGCAAGGAATGGGAACAATGACAGCCGCCAAAGCATATCTTCTGCACGGCGCGAAGCCCGTACAAAAGAAATATCAGTTCCTTGTAGTACCTGCCACTACGGCCGAACGCATGCGCGCCGACGCCAAACGTTTTGTACGCAAAGGCGGTATCTTCGAAGTAAAACAGCAGCAAGATTCACTGCACATCGTGAAGCACACACCTTCGCACACAACCGCATATGCTTTGTTTGCCCCTGCCATAGGGCTGAATGAAGGTGCGCTGCTCGCCTCGGACACGGAGCTGCTGCTATTGGAGCGCATCACAGGCAAGCAGCTTTCAATAGCTGTCTGCAACCCCGACCTGCGTCCGCAGTCCGATAAATACTTCGGTTGGGTATCCACCCCCACCACCGCTACACTGACTTTCCACGGAACATGGACTTTGGATGAGACAAGCGCTGCGGAAGCCCTGTCCGTAACTCACACCGACGGGCAAACCCGTGTAACAGTAGTGCTGGAAGATGGTTTCCCCCGTTACCTCAACTTTATCGAAAAGAAATAAAAAACCAAATCTAACACATAAGTATGAGAAAAATGAACATCAAACAACTTTTACTTCCCGCCGTTTGCAGCCTGCTGCTACTGCCGCTGCAGTCGTGCGACGACGATGCCGACAAACAAGCACAGGCCGAGTATATGAAAGAACAGGTAGCCGCCTTTGAAGGTACGGTCGACCGACTGAATGCCTCCATTCTTTGCTACCAAAGTCTGCTGTCCGGCGAGATTCCCGTAGGTATCACTCCCATCGAGACAGGCTATAAAGTAGAACTTTCCGGTGGTAACGCCTACAATATCGGTGCCGGAGAAGAGGTAGACGCTTTCTTCCCCCTTATCACAATCTCCGAAAAGGGTAACTGGGCTTATAGCTTCGACGGCAGTAATTATCTCGACTTCACCGACCCATCCGGCAAAACGCTGAATGCCTACTCGCTGGAAGATATAGAAGCCGCTTACCGTTCTCCTCAATTGCAGATTGACAACGAAGGCTTCTGGAAAATAACCTGTGACGGCGGTACCACTTATGCCTATCTGTCCGATACCTCACGCAGCCGCATCGCTGCATTTGGCGGTAAAGGCGCAGGAGTAAGCTCGCTCTTCAGTGACATCGTTTATAACGAAACTGCCGGTAAGCTATCCCTTACTTTGGGAGCGGACAAAGGATTAAAGGATTTCCCTGTCATCAGTAACTTCTACCTCAAAGTAAAAGGCAGCGAAGCAGAAGACGGGCTGACGTTCTTCCTTAACGAAGAACGCAAGTACGAAGTGGAGACAAGCGATGTAGTGAGAACCAGAATAAAAGCTCCCGACGGCTGGACGGTGACACTGGAAAACGAGGAACTATCAATCAAGGCTCCGGCCACAACATCTGCCACAAAGACACAGAATATTAACATTATCATTACTTCTTCCAAGCAATACCAACGTACAGTGACACTGGAAGCCAAGTTGCTGAACACGACTTTTGACGCCGACTATTGCAATGCATGGAAAGAGTTTGTGTCCGGTTCGGAGAACAATGTACTGCTCGACTTTTCGTATGCGGGATATATGCACGGAGAAGTAGCGCCACCGGAAATGGAGGAATTGGTAGCTCGCGGATATAAAGTATTTGATGTAACCCGTTATGGTGCCATACCTGATGATGACAAGTCAGATCGGGAAGCATTCTTAAAGGCTTTGGAAGCAGCAGGGGCAAAACGTACGCTCAACGGAAACACTACCCGGATGCAAGTAAATGGAGACGCTCCTCTAAATGCCATTATCTACTTCCCGAAAGGAGAATATATTTTACAGACCGAAGAGGAAGTAGACAAGACTATCAGCCTTACTATGGGCGGTTTCCTTATCAAAGGAGCAGGTAGAAATCTTACTACGCTCAAGATGAATGCTAAAAACACAATGGCTACTCCCGGTGATATGTGGACGTGTCCCACGATGATTGAAATAAAGAATTATTCCGGTGTTGACATGAAATCCGACATTACCGAGGTTACCGCCGATACTCCCAAAGGCGGGTTTGAAATAACCGTGGGTAGTGCTTCTAAAATCAAGGCGGGTGACTGGGTATGTCTCTACGTGAAAAACAATGACCCGGAATTTGTTGCCAAAGAAATAGCCCCCCACCCCATCAGCGATTTGAACGCTGCAACTTCAATCGTGAAAGATGGAGCGGAAATATATGATTTACATCAAGTGGCTTCTGTCAATGGTAATAAGGTCACTTTCAAAGAGCCTATCATGCACGAAGTGGAAGCCAAATATAATTGGGTTATCAAAGAATACAAACATTATGAAAATGTAGGGGTGGAAGACATCGCTTTTGAAGGAAAAGCGGAAGAGAGATTCCAGCACCATGAAAGTAGCAGTAACAATGGTTCTTATGACAGCGTT
>ERZ791659.1650-NODE-1650-length-11238-cov-2.26156_pt1 | contig 11238 bp, 11 predicted proteins | sample MGYA00510053_ERZ791659 | MGnify/ENA primary metagenome ERZ791659 (study PRJEB30046, sample SAMN00715192) | human gut metagenome | study: EMG produced TPA metagenomics assembly of the A metagenome-wide association study of gut microbiota in type 2... | reverse complement strand
CCTGTACACCTCCTGCCCATTCATGGAAACATAGGAAAGTGCCGTGTCACTTTTTTTATAAGGGTTGTTCACTTTTCTCGCCATGCAGTTTAAGACATCGCCCCTGAAACCATCCGAGCCCTGCACCATGGATAAAATGCCATCTTCTTTACTTGCTGAAAGAACTGCTGCCCCTGCGCCGTCCCCAAAAAGCACGCAGGTGCTCCGGTCCGTCCAGTCCATCATTTTCGACAGCGTTTCCGCTCCAATCACAAGCGCATGCTGATATCCGCCATGTTCTAAATACAGCGCCGCAGTATCCAGTGCAAAAAGAAAACCGGAACACGCTGCATTGATGTCGAACGCAACTGCATTTTCTGCACCGATATTTTTCTGCACCTCACAGGCAAGTCCCGGAAGATGTTTATCTGCAGAAACAGTTGCCGCAATGATGATATCCACATCTTCCGCCGAAATTTCTGCATTTTTCAACGCCTTGTCTGCTGCTTCTGTGGACATGCCGGTGGTTGTCTCCTCTACCGCAATATGTCTGGCAATAATCCCGGTTCTCGACCGGATCCATTCGTCCGATGTTTCCATGATCTGACCAAGATCATCATTTGTCACGCGAAGCTTCGGAAGGCGGCTTCCCGTTCCTGTTATTTTTACCTTCATAATATTCCTCTCTTCTCTGTCCGGTCACAAAACGATTCGTACTCTCTGTGCACATAGCCTCTGTGATTTTGCTAAAATTTTCGGAATCTCGCATAACGCTCGGACTGAAACTGTTCTCCTGTCCTGCCATTTTGTTTCTCAAGAAACTTTTTTATATTTCCTTTCAGATAGCGTGAGATTGATTCACAGGCTTTTGCGTCTGCCACGCCATATTCCGGGATGATCTGTTCAATGACACCCAGCGATTTTAAATCCATGGCCGTGATTTTCATAATCTCACTTGCCTCTTTTGCACGTTTTCCGTCTTTCCACAAAATGGATGCAAATCCTTCCGGCGAAAGCACACAATAGGTTGCATTTTCCATCATCCATACTTCATTTCCGACTGCTAAGGCAAGCGCTCCGCCGCTTCCGCCTTCCCCGATCATGATGCAGAGAACCGGCACTTTTAATGCAGACATCTCATAGAGATTCCGGGCGATCGCTTCCCCCTGCCCACGCTCTTCTGCCTCCATTCCACAGTATGCTCCCGCTGTGTTTACAAATGTGATCACCGGGCGTCCGAATTTTTCTGCCTGTTTCATCAGACGTATCGCTTTCCGGTATCCTTCCGGCGACGGCATTCCATAATTGTGTTTCATACAGTCCTTAAAATCTTTTCCTTTCTGGATTCCGATCACGGTCACAGGCTGGCCGTCGAGATATGCGACTCCACCTACGATTGCCGGATCATCCCGAAAGTATCTGTCACCATGGAACTCCATAAATTCATCAAAAATATTTTCCATATAATCAGTGGCAGAAGGTCTGTCTACTTTCCTTGCGGCTTTTACCTTTTCCCACGGCGTCAGTCCTTTTGCCCTTGCCGCGCGCTCCCGCATCAACTCTGTCGGCTCGTAGTTATCATCCATGCGCAATGGATCAAAATCAGCAAATCCTTCCCTGCTGTGATGCATTTTTAAAATACGGTTTAAGGTTATTTTCAGATTTTTCCGCTCAACAATGGCATCCACAAATCCATGCTCTAACTGAAATTCCGCACGTTGAAATCCCTCCGGAAGTTTTTGTCCGATGGTCTGCTCGATCACGCGGGGTCCTGCAAAACCGATCAATGCGCCCGGCTCTGCCAGGATAATATCTCCAAGCATTGCAAAACTTGCGGTCACACCTCCGGTCGTCGGATCTGTCAATACCGGCACATACAAAAGCCCTGCATCAGAATGCCTTTTTAAAGCTGCGGAAGTCTTTGCCATTTGCATCAGGGAAATAATACCTTCCTGCATTCTCGCCCCACCGGAGCAGCAGAACAAAATAACCGGAAGCTTTAAATCTGTCGCCCGTTCCACACCGAGTGCAATTTTTTCTCCGACCACATGTCCCATGCTGCTCATCAGGAATCTGGCATCACAGATTCCAAGAACCGTCTCTTCCCCATATATTTTGCATCGTCCGATGGTCACTGCCTCATGCAGTCCGGTCTTTTCCCTGGCTGCCTCCACCTTTTGGGTATATTCCGGAAAATCCAGTGGATTTTCTGATTCCAGATATTCAAACCATGGTTCAAAGGTTCCTGCATCTGCCACCATGCGGATCCTGTTTTTAGTCCGCACGCGGAAATAACTTCCACACTCATAGCAGACATACTTATTCTTTTCCACTTCCGCCTTGTTCACTTCTCTCTTACATGCGGGGCAGACCACTGTACTTCCCGGTATTTTCTGCTGATCCGCTGCCGGTGGTGGTGTCATAACTTCCGCCTGCACTTCCTCTTTGCGGTAAGTCACTGCATTTTTTCTTTCAGGTTTTATGGATATCAGCTTTCTTCTTCTCAAAATTGCTGGCATAATATTTCCTTTCTGTTACAGCTTCTATGTAATGCCTTTCTATTCTGTTACTCAACTGCAAAGGTGAGTTCTGCAATGCATGCAATTTCATCTCTGACTTTTGCCGTCGCTTTTCCCACCCCGATCGGTCCTTTCACTTTTATAATTTCCGTCTCCAGCGTGAGAATATCTCCGGGAACTACTTTTCTTTTAAATTTTGCAGAATTGATGGACGCAAAATAAGCTGTTTTTCCACGGTTTTCATCTTTTCCAAGAATTGCAACCGCACCGGTCTGCGCCAGTGCCTCCACGATCAGCACCCCCGGCATCACCGGTTCTTCTGGAAAATGTCCTGCAAAAAAAGGTTCATTGAAACTTACGCATTTCTTCGCCACTGCACGGACACCATACTCAATTTCTTCTACCGAATCAATGAGCAGCATTGGCTGTCTGTGTGGCAGGATTTCCATGATCTGACTAATGTTTAATACCGACATCGCTGCCTCCCTATCTGCAGCCATTGATATCTTTGTCAGATACAATGGTGTATTTTTTTAATAGAATACTTGCATTATGACCGCCAAATCCAAGGGAATTGCTCAGTGCATACTGTACCTCCATCGAAACCGGTTCTTTGCAATAATCGAGATCCAGTTCCTCATCCGGCACTTTATAGCCAACTGTGGCATGAATATAGTCTTCCTCAATCTCTTTCACACAAGTGATAAACTCGATCGCTCCGGCAGCTCCCAGCATATGTCCGACCATGGATTTTGTGGAATTGACCTTCATTTCACCGGCATGCGCACCAAATGCAAGTTTGATCGCGCGCGTCTCAAAGAGATCGTTATGGTGCGTGGATGTTCCATGTGCATTGATGTAATTGACCTCATCCACTGTGATCCCTGCATCCCAAACGGCATTTAACATAGCTCTTGCTGCGCCGCTGCCATCTTCTGCCGGAGATGTGATATGATACGCATCCGAAGAACAGCCATAACCGACAACCTCTGCATATATCTTTGCGCCACGGCGTTTTGCATGCTCTAATTCCTCTAACACGACCACCGCTGCGCCCTCTCCCATGACAAAGCCGCTGCGTTCTTTATCAAACGGAATGGAACATCTCTCCGGATCGGTTTCTGCTGTGAGTGCGGTGAGTGACGTAAAACCAGCGATTGCGGTCGGACAGATACTTCCCTCCGTTCCCCCGGAAACCATAATGTCTGCCTCACCATACTGAATGGTACGGAATGCCTCACCGATCGTATTCGTTCCTGTGGCACAGGCGGTCACAACATTGATACTTTTTCCTTTTAATCCAAAATGAATGGAAACATTTCCTGCTGCCATATTGGAGATCATCATGGGAACGAATAAAGGTCCCACTCTCCCCGGTCCTTTTTCTGTCAGCCTTGTATGTTCGCGCTCAATCGCCTGAAGGCTTCCCACGCCGCTTCCAATGGCACAGCCTGCCATATACGGATCTTCCTGATCTATTTCAAGCCCGGAATCCTCAATTGCCTCCTTCGCTGCCGCCACGGCATACTGGCTGAATAGTTCCATGCGCCTTGCTTCTTTTGCATCCATATAATTTTTTGCATCAAACTCTTTTACTTCTGCTGCAAGCTTACATTTATAATTAGTGGTGTCGAATTTTGTAATTTCAGAAAACCCGGTTTTCTGTGCTTTTACATTCTGCCAGAATTCATCCACACTCAGTCCGATCGGTGTGACTGCTCCCATTCCCGTTACCACTACGCGTCTTTTTGCCATATTGTTCTCCTCATGATATATATTCTTTACATGTGCATGCCGCCGTCCACGGAGATCACCTGTCCGGTGATATAATCTGCCAGATCCGATGCTAAAAATGCAGCCACACCGGCCACATCTGACACCTGCCCTGTCCGCTGAAGCGGAATCTGTTTTTTTACCTCTTCCCTGGCAGCCTCCGGCATCGCCTCTGTCATCTCTGTTTCGATAAATCCGGGTGCCACTGCATTGCATGTGATCCCTCTCGACGCAAGCTCCCTTGCCACACTTTTGGTAAGACCGATCACTCCGGCTTTGCTTGCACTGTAATTTGCCTGTCCTGCATTCCCCATGACACCGGAAACAGAAGAAATATTAATGATCTTACCGGATTTCTGTTTCAGGAAATAACGTGAAGCATGGCGGATTGTATGGAATGCACCTTTCAGATTCGTATCAAGGACCCTGTCAAAATCTTCCTCACTCATTTTCATGATCAGTCCATCTCTTGTGATTCCTGCATTATTGACCAGAATATCGAGGTGTCCATAGTTGTTTATGATCATTTCCATCATTTTTCCGCAGGCATCAAAATCAGAAACATCACATTGTACAGGCGCTGCCATTCCACCGTGTTTTATGATTTCTTTTACAGTCTGTTCTGCTGCTTCCGGCGAACTGTTATAATTGACAATGACAAACGCTCCACATGATGCCAGTGTCTTTGCAATCTCTTTTCCGATTCCGCGGCCGGCTCCTGTGACAAGTGCCACTTTATTTTTTAAAGAATCTGTTAACATGCTCCTGCCTCCACATGACTTCCGATAAACTGAATAAAATCTTCCATTTTATCAATGCTGCTCACTTTTACATCCCGGTTCACTTTTTTCACAAATCCACTCAATGTTCTTCCCGGTCCGATCTCTACAAATTCATCTGCACCATCTGCAAGCAGCCGTTCTATGGTCTGCTGCCAGCGCACAGAAGAAGATACCTGACTGGCAAGCAATGGTTTCACTTCCTCTTTTTTTGTGACATAATCTGCCGTTACATTTGCAATATAAGGAACAAATGAATCACTGATCTCTACTTTTTTTAATTCTTCTTTTAACTTTTCTCCTGCGCCCTGCAGCATTTTTGAATGAAACGGGCCGCTGACTTTCAATGGGACAACGCGTTTTGCCCCAGACGCCTTACATGTTTCTCCTGCCAGATGCACTGCTTCCTCCTGACCGGAAATGACGATCTGTCCAGGGCAGTTGTAATTGGCTATGGAAACCTCGCTCCCTGTCTGCTCTGCTGTCTCTCTGCAGATCTGTTCAATTGCCGCTGCATCCAGTCCCAGCACTGCTGCCATTGCTCCACCGGCCGGGACAGCTTCCTGCATAAAAATGCCTCTTTTCCGCACAAGTTCAAATGCTTCCTCAGCAGTCATGACTCCGGATGCGATCAACGCTCCATACTCACCAAGACTCAATCCGGCTGTGACATCCGGCTGATAACCATTCTGTTCCAACGCCATATAAATTGCAGCTTCCGTAGCCAGCATACAGATCTGCGTGTACTCTGTGATATTTAATTTTTCGTTCTCCTCAAAACACAGTGCCGGGATATCCAATCCAGTCACCTCTGATGCAAGATCGTACACTTCTTTACAAATAGGGATCTGTTCGTAAAATTCTTTTCCCATGCCAATATATTGGGATCCCTGTCCCGGAAACATAAATACTGTCTTTCCCATCCTGATAACCACACCTTTCTCAAATCTCCAAATCTGCGCATGTCAGGTCATTTTCTTCCTGCAAGCAGCGCTCTGGCACCTGTGACAACTTCCTCTATGATCTCCTGACATGTCTGCTCTTTTTTCACAAGCCCGGCGCTCTGTCCTGCCATCAGACTTCCATGAACTGCATCCCCTTCGATCACCGCTTTGCGCAGAGAGCCAAGTGTCAACTGCTCTAACTCCTCAAAAGAGGCACCTTCCTTTTCTAATTTCAGATAATCTCTTGTCATCTGGTTTCGCAGTACCCTGATCGGATGCCCGGTACTCATACCTGTCACTTCAGAATCGATGTCTTTTGCTTTGATAATGCGTTCCTTATAATTCTGGTGTACGATCGATTCTTTTGCGACCACAAACCGAGTTCCCATCTGCACACCTTCCGCTCCCAGCATCATGGCTGCCGCCATTCCTCTGCCGTCCGCAATGCCTCCGGCGGCAATGACCGGAATGGTCACTGCATCCACAACCTGCGGCACCAGCGTCATCGTGGTCTGTGAACCAATGTGTCCACCGGACTCCATCCCCTCTGCGATCACGGCATCTGCCCCTGCGCGTTCCATCATTTTTGCCATCGCAACACTTGCTACAACCGGAATTACGGTGACGCCTGCCTGTTTCCACATCTCCATGAATTTTCCCGGATTTCCGGCTCCTGTCGTCACAATTTTTACGCCCTCTTCCACGACCACTTTTGCGACTTCCGGAGCATTTGGATTCAAAAGCATCACATTGACTCCAAACGGTTTATCCGTCAGTTCTTTTGTTTTTCTGATCTGTTCTCTGACTACTTCCGGTGGAGCACTGGCTGCACCGATCAGTCCGATTCCTCCTGCCTCTGAAACTGCTGCTGCAAGATGATACTCTGCAACCCATGCCATTCCGCCCTGGATCACAGGATACTGACAGCCAAGCAAATCCGTAATTCTCGTTTTCATTGTTTCCTGCCTCTCTTTGAATATTTGTAAATGGTCTTAAGCTTCCACACCTTTTTCTTTGAGATAACCGATAATATCGTTGACTGTTACAATCTTTTCAAGATCCTCTGATGGGATCTCGATTCCGAACTCCTCTTCCAGAGCCATCACCATTTCAAATAAATCTAAGGAATCTGCGCCCAGATCGTCTTTGAATTTTGTTTCCGGCTTAATCTCTGCCTCATTTACATTTAACTGTTCTGCAATAATCGGTTTCATCTTTTCTAACATTTTGCTTTTCCTCTTTCTTTCCCGGCTTTCGCCTGTTGTTTTTCATATTATTTTGTTTGATTTTCTAATTATTTGATTATCAAACTATTTGATAGGCAAAGTATATGCATTTCTGTTTTATTTGTCAAGAGGATTTTTCTGAATCACTTTCTTACGCAGCAAAACAGCAAGTGTTTTACTGCTGAGTGAACAGTAACTATTTTTATAGCAAAAACGCAGAAGTTATTTGTAACTCCTGCGTTTCTGTCTCAGATGAGAAATGGATTCCTGATTTCGAACTCCATTTTTTTATGTGTCTTTGGATGTTTAAATCCGATTTTATAAGAGCAGAGTAAAAGACCGTTTCCACTCCGTGTCATTGTCTCTTTAAAATTATACTTCGTATCCCCTACGATCGGGATTCCTGCATTTGCTAACTGTACCCGGATCTGATGATGCCTTCCGGTGTCTAACCGGATCCGGAGAATGGCGTTCGTTTTATTCTGTGCGGTCACTTCATAGTCCAGCCTTGCTGACTTTGCGCCCTCCGTACTTTTAGATACCACTTTTGAAGTGTTTGTTTTTCCATCCCGGAGCAGGTAATCTTCCAATGTACCTTTTTTCTGTTCCGGCACACCGTCTGTCACTGCATAATAGAATTTATCTGCCATTTTTGTCTGCACCTGACGGCTTAAATCCGCCGCAGCTTCTTTTGTTTTGGCAAAAACCATCACTCCGCGCACCGGCTGATCCAGCCTGTGTACCACCCCGATATACGGCTGTTCTCCCTTTCCTGCCCGGTAATTTTTCAGAAGGCTTTCCATGTCCGCCTGTCCTAACCGTCTTGTCTGCGCCGCAACCCCCGCCGGTTTTTCGCAGACAATAACCTCCTCATCCTCATATAAAATATTTATGTTCATGTCTGATGATCTCCTTCGTTATTCTATGGCATTTCTGCTGTTTTTATCTTCCTTTGTTCATTGTAGCATGATTCTTTTGTTTGGGCTACTGTTGCGGAGATTTGAATGAATGCTTTTATTCATTTTTTTAGTACTCATAATATTTAAAATTTTACTATTTTCTCCATTGCATTTTCTGATGTTGGTATGATACAATATCCCAAAGCATATTTTACAAAATCTTTGTGGCTGATGAGCCATCTGTATTCTAGGAAGCACTCGATTATCAAAAACAATCGGTGTCATTCATTTCGTATCTATGCTTTTATTACCCATTAACCAATTTAAAAGCAGGAAACGGATGAAAACTATTTTTACAATGCTCTATTCTCCTGCCGGAGGCACGATGCATTTATGTGCATCTGCCGTCCACCGTGATAAGGAGGAAAGCCTATGGCAATGCGACCACAAGATCGTTACAAATCAACTACAGCAGGAGCAGTTTCTGCAAATCGCAACTACAAAGATACTGTTTTCCGGATGTTATTTTCAGACAAAAAGAATCTGCTCTCGCTTTACAATGCAGTAAACAGCAGAGACTATACGAATCCGGATGATTTAGAGATTGTTACTTTGGAAAACGCTATCTATATGGGAATGAAAAACGATCTGGCATTTATCATTGACACGAATTTATACCTGTACGAACATCAGTCGACTTACAATCCAAATATGCCACTTCGTGATTTATTTTACATTAGCAGTGAATATCAAAAAATGCTGGATCAAAAATCTTTATACTCATCCAGCCTGCAAAAGATACCTACTCCTAATTTTATTGAGTTTTATAATGGTTCTGATCCAGTTTGCGATGTTTTTGAGCACAGACTTTCCTCTGCTTTTGAACATCTGTCGGGTGAGCCAAAACTGGAACTGATCGTAACTGTCTTAAATATCAACGAGGGGCACAATGCCCTTCTTATGGAACATTGCAAAACATTAAGGGAATATGCACAATATGTTGCAAAGGTGCGAAAATACACAGCCGACATGTCTCTGAACGAGGCAGTGGAATGCGCTGTTGATGAATGTATCAAAGAAAATATTCTTGCGGATTTTCTTCGAAAGAACCGCGCGGAGGTTATCAGTATGAGTATATTTGAATATGACAAGGAAGAAGAAGAGAAGAAACTTCGGAAAGCGGAGTATGAGGCTGGTATTCAAAAGGGTGTCCTTAATACTGCACGTCATCTATTGGAGCTTAATCTGCTGTCTTTAGAGAATATTTCTCGTGCTACTGGTCTATCAATTGATGAATTGAAAAAGCTCCAGCAATAGCTTAGTAAAAGAAGCCCACAAAACTGCGGGCTTCTTTTTTGATGCATTTTACACAAATTACTGTAACAGAGAGAGTACACCCTGTGTAGACTGATTAGCCTGTGCAAGCATAGACTGACCTGCCTGTGCAAGAATATTGTTCTTGCTGTAGTTAACCATCTCTTCAGCCATATCTGTATCACGGATACGGGATTCAGCTGCTGTTGTGTTCTCTACAACGTTGTCTAAGTTATCGATCGTATGCTCAAGTCTGTTCTGAACAGCACCGAGAGCGGAACGCTGGGAAGAAACCTTTGCTACTGCCTCTGCAATACGGTCAATTGCTGCTGTAGCATCATCTTCTGTGTCAACTTTAAGATCCTTCACGCCAATTCCTGCTGCACTCATTGATTCGATTTTGACTGCAATCTTATTATCTGCTGCTGAATCTGCCCCAACATGAAGGTTAAAGGAAAGCTCACCATTTACGTCAAACGGTTGAATGTTTTTTGCTTTAGCATCTGCTGCTGTAATCGCAATAGCATTTGCAACTGCACCTTTTTCATTAACATAATAATTAGTTGCTGTTGATCCATCTGCATTTTTTGAATCAGCTATCTGCTCTGCTGATACTTCTTTACCCTTGGCATCGTATAATTTTGTTGCATACACATAATCTTTTCCAGCTTCTGCTATATTAGCATCTGTCTGATCTCCTGCATTGGCTTCTGCCACTGTATATACCCTATTTCCCTTTGCTAATTCTTCTTTAAGCTGGTCCGCAGAAAGTTTGGTTTTACCACCTTTTGCAAACAAGTCTTTACCCATTACATACGTACTCTTCATGAAGTTAGCCTTACTTGCAGTCTTTGTATCACCTTTTAACAAATATATTTCATTGAACTTTGTTGTTTCTGATACACGATCAATTTCTGTTGCAAGCTGATCAATCTCGTCCTGAATCGCCTGACGATCAGACTGTGCATTCGTTCCATTTGCAGACTGAACTGCCAACTCATTCATTCTCTGTAACATGGAGTGAACTTCTGTCAAAGCACCCTCGGCTGTCTGTACAGAAGATACGCCGTCCTGAGCGTTTGTGGAAGCCTGATCAAGACCACGGATCTGTTTTCTCATTTTTTCAGAAATTGTTAATCCTGCTGCATCATCTGCTGCACGGTTAATTCTGTAACCAGAAGATAATTTCTCTGTGGATTTGCTCTGTGCTCCTGTTGTGATGTTTAACATTCTGTTGGCATTCATTGCCTGCATGTTGTGTTGTACTACCATAATATAATCCTCCTTGTCTCATCTTTTTGATGAGCTATTATGTTTTTCTCCGGGGAATCCGTTCCCCGGGCTTATTTATAACAAACAGGGCGTCCCGGGTTTTGCCCTGCCTATTACCAGATGATCGTGTGATGCAAAAACTACTCTTTCATCTTTTCTGCATCTCTTTTTGCCTCTGCTTTCATGCGTTCATTCCATAAAATCTTTTTAATCTCTGCCTGTGCTTCTCTGGAAATTCCCGGCTCAGCATAATAGGTATCTTTCCTGCGCTCCGGGTTTGTTTCTGTTTTATTCCGGGCAATATTGACATCTCTCGGTGCATCCACCAGAAGTCGTATATGATTTCCGGCGCCTCCTGCGTATACCACGCGGATATTATCGCCAATGTTTAAATATTCACCCTGTTTTAATGAAAGTTTGAGCAATCTGTTACCTCCCTGCACACTTACGTTTTTTGTAATCACATCCATGATTTTTTTTTGCAACATAACTTACAGAAATGTTGCATTTTTTTGTTTACAAGTTCTATATGT
>ERZ791659.1632-NODE-1632-length-11319-cov-11.0107_pt1 | contig 11319 bp, 14 predicted proteins | sample MGYA00510053_ERZ791659 | MGnify/ENA primary metagenome ERZ791659 (study PRJEB30046, sample SAMN00715192) | human gut metagenome | study: EMG produced TPA metagenomics assembly of the A metagenome-wide association study of gut microbiota in type 2... | reverse complement strand
CGCCGCCAGCGGCGGAAACAGGGAGGAGCTGTTGGGGCCGCGGCCAGCAGGATGCAAGCGACAGCGCAGCAGACGCTGGGAGCCGCAACCCGGCCTTGGCGAACGAAGTGAGACTGAGAGGTTGGACGAAGGACGACCTGGCCGCAAGCCACTGACTTTCGGCCATAGCGAAACAGGAGACGCTGTATGCCTGTACATAATCTGCCCTATGACCGCCGCTTAAATTCTCGTGCAAAGCATTTGCGCCACGAGATGACTCCGCAGGAGCGTAAGCTCTGGTTTGGTTTTCTGCGTGATTATCCGATAAAAATCTATAAACAGCGTGTGATAGAATTTTTTATTGTTGACTTTTATTGCGCAGAAGCGAAACTGGTCATTGAGCTGGACGGTTCTCAACACTATACAGAACAAGGACAGCTTTACGACCACGAACGAAGCTGTATCATTGAGCAGTATGGAATTGAGGTACTGCGGTTTTCCAACCGCGAAGTAAATCGGCAATTTGAAGCGGTTTGCGCTCAAATCGACCGCACGATTCAACAGCGTCTTAACACAGCAGAGTGATACGTTACATTTTACCATTGCCTATTACAAGCAATGAAACCAAGAACAGGTGGTATAAAATCATGAGAGAGATCCAGACCGCAGAAAACAAGACCCTCAAGCTGACCAATGTGGTCAGCCGCCGCATCCAGCCCGAAGAGTTCAACAATATGCAGATCGTGCTGACCCAGATGCACAACTTTATCAAGAGCAACGGCGCACAGCCCCTCGGCCCCCTCGTGCAGTGCATCAAACTGCCCGCCGGCCCCAACCCTCAGCCCGAAGTCTATATGATGCAGCAGGCCACCCAGCTCATCCCCCGCATGGAGGCCGGCTACTCGATGGACGCTGTGCTCCGCGTGCGCAACTGCCTGTACGCCCACTACGTCGGCCCCATGAGCCAGAGCGGCCTCGCCTCCCAGAAGCTGAACATCATGGCTTTTGAGCACGAGCTCGAGCTGACCGGCACTGTCTACACCATCTTCGTCAATCAGGATGAGGACGAGGGCGTTGTGGATACCTTTATGGAGACGAAGTGATATGACGACGACCATCCGCGACATCAACGAGCTGCAGGACCGCCGCATCATGATGGAGAAAAAGCTGCCGCCTTTTGGCTACGCGCTCATTCTCCTGACGGCTGCCCTCATCCTCTTCCTCGTGGTGTGGAGCACCAAGAACTACCGCACCTACGTCAGTCAGTCCAGCGGCTCTGTGCAGGCCGCCAACAAGACCTACATCATGTCCAGCTACTCCGGCTCCATCACCGAGCTGAACATCGCCGAGGGCACCTACGTCAACGAGGGCGACCTCATCGCTCACATCAAGAGCACCGACCTCGACATGCAGCAGGACGGCATCCAGAGCCAGCTGGACATCTACAAAAAGCAGAAGAGCCAGTACGAGAAGCTGGTCAAGTCCATTCAGGACGACAAGAACTATTTCAGCGAGACGGACATTGACGACCAGCCCTACTACTACCAGTACGAGACCTACAAGAGTCAGGTTGCCCAGAAGGCCTTCGACGCCTCGCCCTATCAGGCCGCAGGCTACTCCGACGAGCAGATCAAGGCCCTGATGGAGCAGAACCAGAGCGAAGTGGAGGCCCTGTATTACTCTACCCTGCAGTCGATCTCTGCCAGCCTGACCAGCGTGCAGAGCAACATCGACAATCTGCAGAGCCAGATGGACGCCCTGAGCACCGGCGCCAACGACTACTACATCTATGCCCCCACCTCCGGCGTCATCCACATGGACACGCCCTATAAGGTGGGCATGGTGCTCAGCGCCGGCACCCCGCTGGCCACCGTCGCCAGCGAGAACAGCGACCTCGAGGTGGTGGCTTACGTCACCCTCAGCGACAGGCCGCTGCTCCATGTGGGCGACCCCTGCAAGATCGCCATCACCGGCCTGTCGGAGTATTCCTACGGCACCCTGACCGGCACCGTGACCTCCATCGACAGCGATGTGACCGCCAGCTCCTCCGGCTCCTACTACAAAATGACCATCACCCCGGACAGCACCTACGTCATCAGCAACAGCGGCGATAAGGTCGATCTGTCCAACGGTATGAGCGTCACCGCCCGCGTGGAGTACGACAAGCTGACCTATTTCGAATACGCGATGGAAGCTCTGGGCGTTCTGTTCCGCTAAGCGCTCACATCAACGCCCAAAGAGGTACGAAAGAATGAAACTGAACCTGAAAATGCTGGCCGTGAGCGCCGCTCTGCTGGGCCTGCTGGCCGCCGGCGCTGCGCTTCCGGCCTCTGCAGCCGGTCCCCTGAACGCGGCCGCTGCCCTCTCTCTGCCCTGGTCCGCTGTGGCTGTGGAGAGCGTCGAGACCGGCAGCTACGCCTCCACCATGACGGTAGGGACGCAGCAGCAGCTCTCGCCGGTCATTCTGCCCGCAAAGGCCGCACGCAAAGCCACGGTAACTTTTATGTCCAACGACAGTACCATCGTGAACGTGACGTCTGAGGGCGTGGCGCAGGCGGTAGGCGTCGGCACGGCGCAGGTCATCGCCAGCGCAGACGGCGTGAGCTGCGTCTACACCATCACCACCGAGCTGGATGAATCCATGATCGTCAAGGAGATGGACATCACGCTGGCCTCCGGCACCATCGCTGTCGGCGAGACCACTTCCCTGTCGCTGGGCGTGCTGCCTTCCAGCGCATCGAATTACGCCAACGTGAGCCTCAGCTCCTCCGATCCCGCTGTGGCTACCGTCAACAACTTCGGCAAAGTGACCGGTGTCGCCCCCGGCACCGCCACCATTACCGCCACCTGCGGCGATGTGAGCGCATCGGCCACGGTCAAGGTCGTCAACAGCGGCGCAGACCGTCAGTCCATCGACCTGAACACGAGCTATGTCGTCCTCAAACCGGGCGCCAGCCGCACCATCACCGGCAAAGTGACCCCGTCTTCCGCCTCCCAGTCCCTCACCTTCAAGTCCAATGACACCAAGGTGGCCACTGTGAGCGCCAAGGGCGTCATCACTGCCGTGGGTACGGGCGCGACCTCCATCGTCGTCTCCAACGGCACGGCGTCCGCCTCGGTGACGGTCATCGTCAACCGGAATGCTTCCAGCTCCGGCAACGGCGGCGACAGCACCGACAGCAGCAACGGTGAGGTCATCACCGACCCCGTCGTGGAGGCCATCGAGGCCGACGGCACCGACGAAGTGACCTTCGCACAGCGCGAGGTCCCCACCATCACCGGCGAGATGCTGAATGCCCTCCGTCTGAACGGCAAGACCCTCGTGGTCGAGGCCGATAACTACACCATCCGTATCGCGGGCCGCGATGTGAAGAGCACCTCCGCGCAGGTGAGCACAGCCCTGAGCTTTGCCCCCTCTGAGTATGGCGTCACCTTCACCCTCAACGGCGGCGAGGCTCTGCCGGGCGTCGTTCAGGTCGAGATGACCGGCGACAACGCCGCCTACACCCGCGTCTACCTGCACAATGCCGTCAAGGGTAAGTGGCAGTTCCTCAACAGCTACAAGGACAATGTCCTCGAGGCGGACACGGCAGGCGAATACCTGCTGACCACCCAGAATCTCCGCTTCGCCCATGTGGACATGACCTTCTTCATCGCGGGCCTTGTGGTCATCGTGGGCATCATCATCGCCTACATCGTCATCAAGAAACGCTATTGGTTCTGGTAACTCTCATAAGTAAAATGAAAGCGGCTGCTGTAAGTCCCTAAGACTACAGCAGCCGCTGTTTTTAACCTCTCAGTCTCGCTATCGCTCGACAGCTCCCCTACCGAGGGGAGCCTCTGGCGAAAAGGAGAAGTTTTCCGCTATGCCAAGGCCTCCCCTCGTTAGGGGAGGTGGCAGCGCGTCAGCGCTGACGGAGAGGTTTACTCCACCGTCACGCTCTTTGCCAGATTGCGGGGCTTATCGACGTCACAGCCGCGCAGGACGGCCATATAGTAGGCGAACAGCTGCAGCGGCACGATGAGCTGCAGGGGCATCAGCAGCTCGTCATAGTCGTCCAGACGCACCACATAGTCCGCCACGCCCTCCGGGACGACGGCATCCTTCGTCGTGAAGAGGATGACCCGCGCACCGCGGCTCTTGGTCTCCTTAGCGTTGGAGATGGTCTTTTCGTACACCTGCTTCTGGGTGGCCAGCGCGATGACCGGCACACCGTCAGTGATGAGGCTGATGGTGCCGTGCTTGAGCTCACCGGCAGCGTAGGCGTCCGAGTGGACGTAGCTGATCTCCTTGAGCTTCAGGCTGCCTTCCAGCGAGAGGGCGTAGTCGAAGCCGCGCCCGATGAAGAAGCAGCTCTGGGTGTTGACGAAGCGGCTGGCGAGGTACTTTATCTGCTCACAGTCGGCCAGACGAGGCTGGATGACCTCACCGGCACGCAGCAGCTCGGCGGTCAGGCGGCGGGTCTCTGCCTCGCTCAGACGGCCTCTGGCGTAGGCCAGACGGAACGCGAAGAGGTAGAGGGTGCAGAGCTGCACCATATAGGCTTTGGTGGACGCCACGGCGATCTCCGGGCCGGCGTAGGTGTAGAGGACGTAGTCCGCTGCGCGGGCGATGGAGCTGCCCACCACGTTGACGACAGCCAGCACCGGCACGCCCCGGCTCTTGGCGAGGCGGAGGGCGGCCAGCGTGTCGCTGGTCTCGCCCGACTGGCTGATGATGATGACGAGGTCGTCGGGGTCGAGGATGGGGTCACGATAGCGGAACTCGCTGGCGATGTCCACCTCGGCAGGGACACGGGCCAGCCGCTCGATGACAGTCTTGCCCACCATACCGGCGTGCATGGCCGTGCCGCAGGCCACAAGGTGGATGTTCTTGATGCTGCGCAGCTTCTCGTCGCTCAGCTCTGGGATACGGAGGTCGGGCATACCGTCCTCCACGCGGGGGCTGACGGTGGCCGTGATGGCGGCAGGCTGCTCATGGATCTCTTTCAGCATGAAGTGAGGGTAGCCGCCCTTCTCAGCGGCTTCTTCGTCCCAGTCGGCGGTCAGCACTTCCCGCTCCACCGGCTTGCCGAAGGCGTCGTAGAACCGGATGCCGTCGGCCTTGACCACCGCCATGTCGCCCTCTTCGAGGACGCTGTAGCGGCGGGTGTACTTGAGCAGGGCCGGAATATCGGAGGCCACGAAGTTCTCGCCCTCGCCCCAGCCCACGATGAGGGGGCTCTCCTTCTTGACGGCGTAGATGGTGTCCGGCTCATCCCGGAACAGCACACCCAGTGCATAGCTGCCCCGCACCATCGCCAGCGCCTCCCGCAGGGCTGCCAGCGGGCTCTGTTTGGGCTGGGCGCAGCAGAAGTAGTCGATGAGCTTGACCAGCACTTCGGTGTCCGTCTCGCTCTCAAAGGTGACGCCCTTGGCCATCAGGTCGGCCTTCAAAGGGCCGTAGTTCTCGATGATGCCGTTGTGGACGATGCTCACGCGGGGGGTGGAGTGGGGATGGCTGTTGATGTCGCTGGGCTCGCCGTGGGTGGCCCAGCGGGTGTGTCCGATGCCGCAGAAGCTCTCGGGCAGGTTTTCTGCCTCCAGCTTGCGGCGGAGCACTTCCAGCCGCCCCTTGCTCTTGACGACGTGGATGCCGCCTTCCAGCGCCAGCGCGACGCCGGCGGAGTCATAGCCGCGGTATTCCAGCTTTTCCAGACCGTTCAGCAGCACTTCCTGGGCGCTGCGCTTACCCGAATAACCTACGATGCCACACATACAAAACACCTCCATGCCGACAGCCCGGCGCGAACGTACACGGCGGCTGTCAGCCTCTTATAATCAGTCTATGTTCTTGTATGGCTTTCTTTGAAAGGGTTCTGTTGCGGTATTGCTGCCGTTTTTTGCCCTTCTCTGCGGCTGGTATAAGCCCTGGAAGCTATCGCTCCCGTTTCAACCGGAGGAACACCCGCCGAAACTTTCGATGATCCCTCTCCTCGTCACCCTCACGGCTGTCACCCGCGTGGCCCGGCGCTTTTTTGTCAACTGAAGTGGTCTATCCCCTCTTTCTGCTCTTTCCGCCGCTTTCCTGAAAGCAAAAACAGCTCCTTTCGGAGCTGTCAGAAGCCGACGGAAAAGGTCAGCGGTATTGTATCATAAAGTCCCACATCCGTCAATGGACGCCCAGCATTTTGTGGAGCCTCGGCTGCCAGACCACTTTATAGAGCATCAGCATATTGTGGAGCGCCCGGTCATAGAGCAGGAAGGCTGCATTGCCCATGGCCAGCGTCACCAGCGAGACAGCCAGCGCCGTAGTGCGCAGCTCTTCGGCGATGCTGCCCGCCGGGACCAGCAGCAGCACCAGCCCGTACATCGCCAGGATCCCGCCGTTGCAGAGCAGCAGCTTGCAGACAGCCCGCAGCAGGGCCGGGCGTATCCGCTCGAAATAAGGCTTTGCCAACGGATAGTACCCCAGCAGGAACACAAAGGTGAGGGCCACTTCCTTGTCCGGCACGAAGAGCAGACTCAACAGGCTCACCGCGCCATAGGCCGTCAGAGCCATGGTCTTCCCACACTCCACGCAGACTGTGGCGATGAGGAAGCTGGCCACCGCCGGAGCGATGAACATCGCAATGGGAAACACAGCCCCCAGCAGCATCAGGGCCACGCTGAGCGCTGCGGCCATGCCGCAGTAGGCCATGGCCCAGCTTTTACTTTTGCGTCCCTTCATGGCAGCTCCCATTGTACCGGCTGGCTCTCAGCGTCCAGCGGCTCGATGGCGTGGCGGAGGCCCAGGATCATGATGTTGTCCAGCAGGGTGCGGTTCAGCTTGACGTCCAGCATCCCGTAGGCGCGGACGAGGTCGTTGACCGCAGCGAGGGCCTGCCGCCGGGCGTTTTCCCGGGCGGCATTCCTGTCGTTGATGCCGTTGACGAGGAAGACGTTGTAGCGGCCCTTATCTTTGTCCCGGGAAAAGCTCTCCGCTTTGTCCAGCAGATAAGCGGCCCGACCGATGCAGCTGCCGATGTAGTGCATACTTTTGCGCTGATTGGGGTCGTCGGTGGCCAGCACCGAGTAGAGCGCGCCGTAGAGGTTGCCCTTCGGCTCTGCGGCCAGCAGATAGTTCTTGGCGTTCAGGGTCATCTGGACGTTGGCCTGGTCCCGCTCCTGTACGAAGATGCGCTCCAGTGCCGGGTTCTCGGCGGCAGCCTTCCGGTAGGCTCGCCGCAGCAGGACGGTGTCCACCACCCGCCGTGCCTTTTTATAGAAGGGCAGGTCGGCCCACTGGGCATCCTGGATGCGGTGCCAGCTCAGCAGGACTTCCACCTGTGCAGCCAGCCGGATGCCCTGGGTCTGACACATCATCTGCCGCCAGACCAGCGTACCCGGCTCCCGCATCCGCTTACAGGTGGCCGGACGGCCCGCCAGACTGTCGGCCAGTACCGCGAACAGGACGCCGTTGTAGCGCAGGCCATAGCAGGAATACAGCCCATAGGTGGTGTAGAGCTGGCGGCGGACGCCGCGCTGATACCACTGATAGGTGTTGTAATCCCGGATGGTCAGCTCCGGCAGATAGGGCCGCATACGTCCCTTCATTCTGTTCATTCCTTTCGCGGGCCGCGCCGGGCGCAGCCTTTCTTGCAGGGGAAGACCGCTTCCCCACAGCTGTAGACTAGTATAATCTATTTTTCGTCAGCGTTCAACCGTTCTTTTGTAAATTCTTATAGAAAAGGCCGCACTGGAATCGATTTCAGTGCGGTCTTCTGGTGCATCTTATTTCTTTTCGAAACGGCTCGTGTGGCCGGGCTGGGTGCGCTTGCCGTCAAAGCCGCTCTTGGGCATGGGCTTTGCGGGGCGGTTCTCGAACTTGGGGGCGTTGTAGTACATATACAGCTGGCAGGGGATCATGCCGTTGTACATCTTGCGGCGCTTGTTGGCCCGCTTGCCGTAGTGGTGTTCAAAATCCATATCGGCAGTGATGGCGTAGACACCGGCGCAGGGGTGGGCCTCCATCTGCTGGCCGAGGGTGCGGGCCAGCTTGGCGGCACCCTCGATGGTGCTCATGCGCTCGCCGTACGGGGGGTTGGTCAGGACGATGGCCTCGCTTTTGGCGGCGAAATCGGCCACGTCGGCCACCTCGAAGTGGCAGCGCTTCTCCACGCCGGCCAGCTTGGCGTTGGCGTTGGCCAGAGCCACGGCGGCGGGGTCGATGTCGTAGCCGAAGGCCTCAAAGCCCACGTCCAGCTTGGAGTCGGCCAGAGCCTTCTGGCGCTGCTCGGCCCAGATGGCGGCAGGCACGAAGCTGTAGCGCTCGGCGGCAAAGCGGCGCTTGAGGCCGGGGGCAATGTTCATAGCCTTCTGAGCGGCCTCGATGAGGAGGGTGCCGCTGCCGCAGAAGGGGTCTTCCACGAGGCTGTCGCGGCGGACGCGGCCCAGGTCGGCGATGGTAGCGGCCAGCGTCTCACGGATGGGGGCCTCCATGGAGTTGCGGCGGGGAGCCGCGCCTGTGCGCGCCGGGGGGTCGGGGGGGGGGGGGGGGGGTAGCCGCGCTTGTGCAGGCCGTCGCCGGTGGTGTCCAGCATGATCTCGCAGACGTTCTTGCGGAGCATGAAGCGGATCTTATACTCCGCGCCGGTCTCGGGCAGGCTGGTGGTGCGGTGGCCCTGCATCAGGCGCTTGACCACGGCCTTCTTGATGATGCTCTGGCAGGCCGGCACGCTGGACAGCTGGCTGTTCAGCGAAGAGCCGGTGACCGGGAAGGCCGCGTCGGCGGGCAGCAGCTCTTCCCAGTGGATGGAGTAGACGCCGTCGAACAGCTCGTCGAAGGTGGTGGCTGTGTAGGTGTTCAGGAGCAGCATCACGCGCTCCACGGTGCGGAGGTTGAGGTTGGCGGCGGCTATCATATCCGCGCCGCCCTTGAAGGTCAGACGGCCGTCGCTGACCCGGATGTCCTCGGCGCCGATGCGGCGCAGCTCAAAGTTGGCCGTGGACTCGCACCCGAAAAAGCAGGGGGCGATGAGTTCAAATTTTGCAGGCATTCTGGTTTCCTTTCCTGTCGGGTGCGGCGTGCCGCACCAAAAAACAGGCCCGCCCCGCTGGGGGCAGGCCCAAAGCTTCTTCGTCTTGTGCGGACGGCTCAGCGGCTGCCGCGGCGTCCCCGGGGTGCGTAGCCGCCGCCCCGGCGGTTGTTGGTCTCGTGGTCGAGGTCGGCCATCTTCTCTTCGCTCTGGCTCTTGAAGCGGCTCATCATGTCCTCAAAGCTCAGGTTGTCGCTCTTGGCCGGGGCCTTGGGCTGCCAGACGCGGGGCGCTGCGTCCCGTGCCGGGCCGCGTCCGCCCTGGGGACGGCCGCCCTGACCGTTGCGGCGGAAGCCGCCTTCCCGCGGGCCGTTGTTGTTGGGGCGGGGGCCGCGGCCTTCACGCGGAGCGCGGGGTGCCGGCGGCAGCAGCCGCTTGATGGACAGCGCGATCTTGCCGTCCGGTGCCACATTGATGACCTGCACCTTCACGGTGTCGCCGTCATGCAGCACGGCTGCAATGTCCTGCACATACTCGTTGGACACCTCAGAAATGTGGACCATGCCCACGCGGCCCTCCGGCAGCGCAACGAATGCGCCAAACGGTTTTACGCCGGTGACACGGCCTTCAAAAATATTCCCTACCTCAATCGCCAAAACTCAATACTCCTTGTTGACTAATGTGTTTCCCGCCGGCCGCAAGCCGCTCGGGGCGCGGCATCAGTTGCCCGTCACATCCACAAAGATGCGCTCGTTGGCCGCCGCATAATTGTAAGAGTCCCGCGCGACCCACTCGGTCACGTCGTCCGAGTCGCCGCTGAGGATGCGCTGCATCTCCTCGTTCTGGGTCTTCTGCTGGTCGATCTGCTCCTGCAGGGTGTCCAGCTCCGCTTTCTTGGAGCTGAGCGCCACCTGATTTGCGATGTACGCCGCCAGCATACTCAGCAAAAGCAGAAGGAAGAGCAGTTTCAGCACAGCGCCCACGACGGACGCCTTTCTCTTCCGCTTTTTCCGGCTCGGATTTGCCATAACACAGTGCCTCCCGTTTTCGGACAGCAGGCCCAATGCGCCTGTACTCTCACTTTGATACGTTTGAATTATACAACATACGCCGTGGTGTTGGCAAGCTCTTTTTCTGTTTTTTTGCAAGTCTTTTTTCGTTCCGCCGTACTTTGGCGGCGGCGCGGGCAGCTTTCCGCGGGGCGATGCACCGGGCGGCGAGCCGCACCGGCCCCAGCAGCAGTTTCCTCGCAAAGGCTTCGGCAGCGGCGAACAGAGGCCGCAGCGCTGCCTGCACTGCCCCGGCGGCGCAGAACGCCGCCAGCGCCATATAGCCCCGCAGCTGCCCGGCCTGACTCTGGGAGACGGCATAGCTCTGCAACGCCATCAGCACGGCTCCCACAAAAAGCATATCCGGCAGGAACGCGGCCCTGCCCCGGGTGGGCAGAACGGCCCGCGCCGCGCCCAGCACACCGCCCAGCACCGCGCAGGCCGCCATCTCCTGCCCCACCGCCCCGGGCGAAAGCGCCGGGCCCATCACCGGACGAGACGGCGCAGAAAGCCGCCCGGCGTATGCTCTGCGGTGTATTCCAGCGTGTCCACCCGGCCTGTAAGCTTGACTTCGCCTTTGTCGAGGTCGAGGCTGGTGACGCTCAGCTCGGCCCCGGTGAGTTCCAGCGTCCCTTTCGAGGTGAGCATCGCCGCCCCCTCGGCATCACAGCGGATGACCCGCTGCACACCGGTGACGGTCAGCTTGTTCCGCCCCTCCAGGATGAGGTCATGAGGCAGAGCCTGCTCCGGCTTTGCGTCCTGTTGTTTCATGACATTCCCCTCCCCTTTTCTGCCATCTTATGCAGGGCGGGGCGGGGTCATGCCGGATTTACTCGGCTTTCGGGGCGTCGTGGGCGGCTGCCAGCACGTTGTCCTGCTCGATGATCTCGTACATTTCGCGGGCCACGTCCTTGGTGCGGGGCTCCACGTCGGAGAGGACCTTCACCTTGATGGGCCGGTTGCCGAAGGTGACCTCGATGATGTCGCCGGCCTTGACGGCCTGGCTGGCCTTGGCGGTCTTGCCGTTGATGAGGATGCGGCCCGCGTCGGCCACTTCATTTGCTACCGTGCGGCGCTTGATGAGCCGCGAAACTTTCAGATATTTGTCTAAACGCATTTCTAAACTCCTTGTATCAACCTCTCAGTCTCGCTGTCGCTCGACAGCTCCCCTAGTAGGGGAGCCTCTGGCGAAGAGGCAAAGCTTTACGATATGCCAAAGCCTCCCCTATTAGGGGAGGTGGCACGCCGTAGGCGTGACGGAGAGGTTGTTCCTCTATTAAAAAAAGCCGCCGGAG
>ERZ791659.1630-NODE-1630-length-11324-cov-4.1805_pt1 | contig 11324 bp, 10 predicted proteins | sample MGYA00510053_ERZ791659 | MGnify/ENA primary metagenome ERZ791659 (study PRJEB30046, sample SAMN00715192) | human gut metagenome | study: EMG produced TPA metagenomics assembly of the A metagenome-wide association study of gut microbiota in type 2... | reverse complement strand
TGGCTCTTTTTTGTGAGTTTGCATGCGTATTCCCATGGAAATGCGTATCTTTGAATTATTAAAATAGAGGAAAAATTATGGACGGGATATTACGTAAACTTCCAATTGGGATACAGACTTTTGCAGAGATTCGTGTAGAAAATTATCTCTATGTAGATAAAACAGCTTTTGTGTGGCGGATAGCTAACACAGGTAAACCTTATTTTTTAAGTCGTCCCCGCCGTTTCGGCAAGAGTCTTCTTCTTTCTACTTTTGAAGCTTATTTTGAAGGTAAGAAGGAGTTGTTTGAAGGGCTGGCTATAGCCGGCATGGAAAAGGAATGGAAGAGGTATCCGGTGTTGCATTTGGATTTGAATGCAGAAAAATATGATTCTCCCCGGGCTTTAGTCGAAATTCTTAGCAGGCAGTTGACTCAATGGGAACTGAAATATGGCAAAGGAGAAGACGAGGAAACTCTTTCGGGGCGTTTTGCCGGTGCTATCCGTCGCGCCAGTGAACAATCAGGTTGTGGAGTCGTCGTATTAGTTGACGAATACGATAAGCCTTTGTTGCAGGCATTGGGTGACGATGCTTTGCTTGATGACTATCGTAAGACCTTGAAGGCGTTCTATGGTGTGCTGAAAAGTTCCGACCGTTATCTTCGTTTTGTATTTCTTACCGGTGTGACTAAGTTTGCGCAAGTCAGTGTGTTCAGTGATTTGAACCAGTTGAATGATATCAGCATGAAACCTCAATATGCTACCATTTGCGGCATTACACGGCAAGAACTGGAGGGTACTTTTATTCCTGAACTGAATCAGTTGGCGGAAACGAATGAACTGACTTATGAAGAAACATTGGACAAGATGACGGCTTTATATGACGGTTATCATTTTTGTGAGTTTGCGGAAGGGGTATTCAATCCATTCAGCGTACTTAATGTTTTCGACGGGTATAAGTTCAGTAACTACTGGTTTCAGACGGGTACTCCTACTTTCCTGGTCGAACTGCTTAAAGAGAGTGAATATGATTTGCGTACATTGATTGACGGAATCAAGGCCAGTGCTTCTTCTTTCACGGAATACAGGGTAGATGCCAATAATCCCATTCCGCTGATTTATCAGAGTGGGTATTTGACGGTAAAGGGGTATGATAAGCGTTTCGGAAACTATTTGTTGGAGTTTCCCAATGATGAAGTGCATTACGGTTTTATGGATTTTCTGGTTCCTTACTACACATCGGTGGTGGATGAATAAAAAAGGGTCGGGAGAAAAACTCCCGACCCCCGAATTGAGTAACATGAAACTGTAAATATAAACAGGCTCTGATTTACTTTTTATACACAGCGGTTGATTCCATGATTACTCATTGATAGTACAGATGCTGACACGGTTCCAGTCCGGTTCATCGAACATATTGCCTACACCCTGACCTTCGGCAGTGATGCGGTCTGCAGCGATTCTATATTTGTTGATAAGTGCATTTTTAACAGCTTCCGCACGTTGGTTGGCGATACGTTCGTTAACTTCCGCGCTGCCTTCCGGTGATGCGTATCCCTTGATGACTACTTTCGCATCCTTGTGACTTCTCAGGTAAGTAGCGATACGTTCTACATTGGGCAGTTGTGAAGCGTCGATGGTTGTACGTCCCTGGCGGAAAGTAACTACGGATTCCAATGTCTTTTTGCTGTTGTCAATCGTATTGGTGATTACTTCGGGAGCTTTGTTCCTGCATTCGTTCAAGGCAGTTTCGAGGTCATTTGCTCTTTGCTTTTCACTTCTCAATGCAGCGGCATTTTGGTCGACCTCTCCGCGCAGACGGTTCACGTGTGCGTTCAGAGCGTCAATTTCTGACTGGTTGTAAGGTCTTACTTTGGTAAAGTGGTGTTCGCCGTTGCTGCATTTGAAATGGTATCTCAATCCGGCAGTGATTTCCCATGCCGCACGGTTCGAGTTGAAATAAACCGCATCATATCCCATAGCATTCATGTCATATACGAGAGCCGGTTTGACAGCCAATGTCCATGCTTTGCTTTCGCCTAGGTTGAAGTTGAAATTCAGTCCCAGTTTGGTAGACATGCTGTTCAGGTCTTCTCCCATTCCTTTATTCACGTAGTAGTGCAGCCAGCCGATGCCGAATACAGCTTCCACTTCAAAGGTTCTGGGTGTGCCCGTATAAGTGCCGAAGAAATTGTTCAGATTCACCATACCCAGTAAACTGACATTTGAATTGTCGATAGCTGTCGCGCTGGGGGTAGTGTTGAAACTTCCCATCACTTCCAGACCGAATCCGAAAGTCGGTGTCAGCTGCTTGTTCAGTCCTATTCCGACTACAGGGCGCATGTTCTTGAAGAATGCGCTATGCGTCAGCGGGGTCGTTCCACCGGCATTGATTCCGAGCGACCAGTTATCTAAAAACTTGTTTCCTTCTACGGCTGTCTGTGCGTTGGCACCGACAACTGCCATGCCTAATAACAGGCTTGCAATAATCATTCTCTTTTTCATTTTCTTTCGTCGTTTTTTTGTTGTTAGATAATAGGGGGTAGTTTCTACAGGCAGAGAATGCTTGTTTTTACTACCGCTATTATAATTAATAATTTGAATACATGGCCTGACTAATTCAAGCTGGTGCAAAGTACGTACTTTTTGTTTAATTAGGAGATAACATTACATACGATAGTATTCTCATTTTGTGCAGATGAATGAGAGCCGGAAATTTCCGACCCTCATTTGACTGATTTTTATACTTTGGTAGTTTGATGAATACAATATGTCTTATGATACATATATGATTTTATTCCAAAAAGAAGAGGAAGAAAACATGAACCGATGTTTGAAGAAGACCGATTAATGCTTATCTTTGTCTGTGTTTCATACTTAAAAGCATAGATTCAGATGAAAGAGACATTCAGACTTTATCCGATAGGGATACAGAATTTTGGTGAGTTGCGCAATACTAATTGTGTCTATATTGACAAAACGGAGTTGATATACCGTTTGACTCATACGAACAAAGTCTATTTCCTCAGTCGTCCGCGGCGTTTCGGGAAGAGTTTGCTGGTGTCCACACTCGAAGCTTATTTTTTAGGAAAAAAAGAGTTGTTCAAGGGATTGGCTATGGAGTCTCTCGAAAATGAGTGGAATACTTATCCGGTGCTTCATGTTGATTTCAGTGGGAGCAAATATGACAGTGCCGACAATCTGAAGGCAGCCGTAAACAAACAATTGCTTTTATGGGAAAAGGTATATGGTCATGAAGAAGGAGACACCACTTTCAGCCTCCGTTTTGAAAGTGTTATCCGCCGTGCTTATGAACAGACGGGGCAACAAGTCGTTGTCTTGATAGATGAATACGATTCTCCGATGCTGGATAGTAATAATGATGATGCGACACAAAAAGAAATCCGTAATATTATGCGCGACTTTTTTAGTCCGCTTAAAAAAAGTGATCCTTATCTGCGTTTTGTGTTTCTGACAGGTATCAGCAAGTTCAGCCAGATGAGCATCTTCAGTGAGTTGAACAATTTGCAGAATATCAGCATGCGGGATGATTACAGCGCAATCTGCGGTATCACCGAACAAGAGTTGCGTACTCAACTCCAAATAGATATCGAACAAATGGCGCAGGCCAACAATGAAACGTATGAAGAAGCTTGCATGCATTTGAAGCAACAATATGACGGATATCATTTCAGTGAGAATAGCGAAGATATTTACAATCCGTTCAGTTTATTCAACGCATTCGCTCAAAAGAGATATGCGAACTTCTGGTTTTCCACCGGCACTCCCACTTTCCTGATAGATATTCTTCAAGAATGTGACTTTGACATCCGCGGACTGGATGGGACTACTGCTACGGCCGAACAGTTTGACGCACCCAGTAACAGGATAACCGATCCGCTTCCCGTTCTCTATCAGAGCGGCTATCTTACTATCAAGGAATACGATCCGGATTTTCAGATTTATACGCTGGCTTACCCCAACAAAGAAGTCAGAAAAGGATTTATTGAATCCCTCATGCCTGCTTATGTACACTTGCCTGCACGTGAGAATACTTTTTATGTAGTGTCTTCATTAAAGACTTGCGTGCCGGAAAATTGAATGAATGCCTGGAAAGGATAAAGTCATTTTTTGCTTCCATTCCTAATAAACTGAATAATAAGGAAGAAAAACATTATCAGACTATTTTCTATTTGTTTTTTCGCTTGATGGGACAATATATTGATGTGGAAGTAGATACAGCCATCGGGAGAGCGGATGCAGTAGTAAAAATGCAGGATGCCATTTATGTGTTTGAATTTAAAGTAGACGGTACTCCTGAAGATGCATTAGCACAGATTAACAGTAAACAGTATGCTATTGCCTATGAGGCAGGAACTCGGAATATAATAAAAGTGGGGGTGAACTTTGATAGTGCTACAAGAACGGTCGGTAAATGGGCAATAGAAGAATGAGAAAGACGGAATATATCTTAAATAAAAAAAGTGTACCAGCAAAGTTGATACTATTTTTCTTTGTTGGTACACTTTAATTTACACTTCTTATGGGCGGGTATTAGCTCCCTTCCATACAGCGTAATTCTCCCATTCAGCATCATTTTGCGGTGCTCTTGTAGAAGTGAGGGTAGCGTCGGGATAGAATGCCGCATATAATCTAATTTTATTCTCTCTGGGTTCTGCTCCTCCAGGCAATTCATCAAATGGAACAAACAATCTGTCATCAATTCCATATCCCCATGCTTTATCCTCAGTATATTTTTCTTCCATTAACATTTTCCAGCCTGTTCTCATTTTTATTCCTGCAACTATGTGCCATATTCCTTTGTTATATGGTAGTACTCCTGACTTAGAGCCTATCCAAATTAAAGGATTAAACTCTTTGTAAGCTTCTTGCTGTAAAGTGTTGTTGATTATAGTCTCTCCTTCAGTATTTGTACCACCTTGTAGGTAGTCTCCAACTGCCATATAATGATAGTTGATTTTCCTCATGTCTCGTGTAAAGTATGCTGCATATTTAGCTCCATTTTCATCATTAGATGGATTCAGTTGTATTGAATTGGTACTTGCATCAGCAATTTTATCCCAAGTACCGCTGGCGGTGTTGAATTTTTTCCAACCGGAAAATAAGTAGTGTTGCAAATAGTTTTCACCTATTCCCTGTTTATATACATAGCTTGCTGTAGCATTAGCTCCTAATTTTCCGTCAAAAGTTACGTTGTTGGATCCGTTATTAGTAACTGTACCTCCGGAATTTCTTAAATTTATATTGGCATAATTGTTTAGACTATTCCCATCTTCTTCTCTGGTAGATACAGTTATTGTATAACTTCTTGTTGTTGTTACAGTCAAAGTAGCTTTGTACTTCTTCGCCATTTCAAACTTAACGGGATTTAATTCTTTATCTGATATGGTAAATTCTTTTCCTTCACTATTCTCCAGTTTGATTGTCGGGAATCTAACAAATAAAGTGGGTGATGGTATATCATCATGACTAATAATGTGGATAGTATTACTTTCCCATCTGTTACTATTTCCGCCTGTAATTTCATTCATTGGTACGGATAGAGTTGATGGTACAGTTCCCGGATTATTGCGACGACCACTCAGATTCATTTTTATTTTATTGTAATGGTCTCCTATCGTAACACCGGTTACTTGCTTTATCGAAAGCTCTTCAGTTTGACCTTGTACAATAACTTTAACTGCACTTTCTATATGCTTGAATGTGATATCAAGTGCTGTGGTTGAAGCATTTGCCGGAATTGTTAGAGTTGTTTTACAATATAATGGCATTTTCCCGGTTGCATAAGAAAATTCGTATGTTTCTTTATCAAAAGTATCGAGAGCGCCTGTTTCATTATTGGAGTAGCACACAATGTCATAGGTACATCCCAATGGGAGTGTAAAAGGCTTATTAGGAGTAGTACCTACGTTGAAATCTGCATGTTTTATATATTTTGCAGCATTTCCTGCACCACCTTGCTCATAAGCAATCACCCGATATGTAGCTCCCGCCGTTAATGTAGTTTTTGCACGAGTCTTTGCAGTTGCCTCATAGTCGGGTTCCACAGTTGCCACTATTTCCAGTTCATCATTTACCGGAATAATAGTCTTTTTTATCTCATCCGTAGTACGTGTAATTGCAGTTTCTTCTTCCCAGTCAACTCCTTTCACTTTAATATCCACGGGAATGGATGGATTATTATAATTGTTCGCATTTACCTCATCCAGATCTTTGTTGTCGCAGCCAGAGTATATGGCTAACAATAATACACTTGTTAATACTTTAAATAATTTTATTTTCATATTCATTATTCTTATTTTTGTTACTAATGAGAAACTCTTTCTGTCAAAGAAGTTCAAAATCTCCATTTATATCTCCTCCATCTGTCCAATCTGCGATGTCAGGAATTCTATTCTCTTCAGGTCTTACTTCTGAAGATGTTGTCATCATACTTTCTTCCAATAGAATCTCTGTGATTTTTATTACAGGATTCTCGTATTCTTTTTCTTTCATTTTTTTGTGTAATTTTCAAATGTTATTTTGCTTCTGTAATTACCGCCCGACTCAGTCTCGGATCATCATAGAACATATTGTCCACGCCGCCTTCATATGCCACTTCCAGTATGTCTGCCGGTACCCCAAACTCTTTTACCAGACACTCATACACGACTTCGGCACGGGCCTTGCTCAAGCGTTCATTGAATTTAGGGCTGCCTGTCCCTTTGTCGGCATATCCAATGATAGTATACACCACTTTCCGGTTATTCTCCTTCATCACCTTGGCCAGGAATCCGAGATTGACGCGCGCCTCGTTGCTCAACTCACTTTTACCAATCGGGAAAGTGATTAAATGAGGTGCCGCCACCCAGTTCTTTTCAATCATGATTTCGGTCGTTTTGTTACCCGAATCCGCTATCTGGTCTTTCAGCCGCTGGTTTTCCATGCCCATATCCCGCAGGCGGGCCTTCATCTGCTGCAGCTCTTCATCGCTGAACATCACCACTTTAGTGGTGCTTCGTCCCCACGAACGGAGCGGGAATTTGTAGGTAAGGCCGAGGGTTATGGCCAATAACCCTTCTTCTTTATGTCCACCTGTTTCGCCGTCGAAACGATCCTTGGTTGCAGTGGCACGTACATCCAGATTCACGTCAAGTGCAGAGCACAAACGGAAGGAGTTTATTACCCCCAAATTAGCATTGAATTCACGAGAACGAGGGCTGTCCCAAGTCACCATCCATCCCAATCCTACATACGGAGTAACATTCCATACACGTTTTTCATTATATCCGAAAAGAATATTCGACATGTTGAACAGTACATCGCCATGAATATTCATAAAATCGAATTTCTGTTTATCCAACCATTGCGATGCATCATACACTTCTCCCGTCGAATGTGCGCCATTCTGCGTCGCACCTTTAATGGACAATCCGCTATACATTGCACGCACACCGATTCCCGGAGTAAACCATTTTCCTACAGCAACATCCAATGCTGGACTCAAACGCTCACCAAATGACATCTGTTTGTTGTGGTCGCCAAAATACATCTGGGCACCTCCACCAACGCTTATAAACCAGTTACTCCAAAAGCGATTGGTCTCTACTTTATATTTGTCAGTGTTCTCAACGATAGTCGTTGTCGAAGACTCATTTTGCGCATAAACGCCACTGCCTGTAAGTAACAGCAAAACTACTGTGACAAGTACTTTTCTCATAATTTGCTTCTTTTTTTATAACTTTAATTTTTAATAGAAAACAAAACACGTTGCAAAGTACGAACTAATTTTTCGTTTAGCAGATAACATTAAATACGATAGTTTTCTCACATTGTCCGCCACCCTGTATAATGTTGTTTTATCATCAAGGTATCATGTGCGGAATAAGATTAACGGCATTATCTTTTTTCCGGTCGATTATTTTAGCATAAATCTGTGTTGTTTTAATTTGTGAATGTCCCAGCAATTTTGATACCGTATAGATATCTACTCCTACTGTCAATAGTAAGGTAGCATAGGTATGGCGAGCGGTATGAAATGTAATATGCTTGTTTATTCCGTTTTCTGCCACCCACTTTTTTAATATGGCATTTATTTGTTCGTCACTTGGCAGATCAAATACCGGAATCTCTGGATTTTCCCAATCTGTATCCGGCAGTAGTTTCACAGCTTCATATGACAAAGGGAGATGCAGGAAACGCTGTGTTTTTTTCATCAGCACGGAAATACGCCATTGGTTCTGTTCTTTACTGATATTTTTCCAGCATAAACGTTTGATATCTGAAAGCCTCAAGCCGGACAAGCAACTGAACAGATAAGCTTTTTTCACCCCTTCATGTCTGCATGACGATTTTACCAGGCTTTTTATTTCATCTACAGTCAAGAACTCGCGGGTACTTTCCAATAATCTGATTCTCTCATCCGAAGGTATCAGGGATATAGGATTCACAGGAATTAAAGAATCTTTTACCGCGGCATTAAGCGCGCAATTCAGACATCTGAAGTAAGCGGAGATAGTAGCATTAGACAAACAGGATTCTTTCAAGTAATGTATGAAGCCGATACAGTAATCCTTGCTAACCTCCTCTATGGCGATTTCTTCCTTTTTATACTTCATAAGATGCAGGAGAGCTTTGTTTATTTGCTGACTGAAAGCCTCACTTTGTCCTTTTTCCTTTTTTCTAAATGAATATGTATGCATCCAGTCTGTTAATGACAATGTTGTCTCTGGAGTTTCTTCAATGACCGGTTGGGGAGACAATAATATATTCATGCTATGTTGTAACCTTACTATTTCAGCCTGTACCAGTACTGCCTGATTTCTTAGTTTATCCTGCACTGTCAGTTCCGGTAGTAAATATAACTTTAGAAACTCGTAGGAACGTTTACCTTCATTATATATATCCAGATACAATGACTTATTTCCATTGGATAGCTCTTTATATCTGATCGTCACGTTCTCTTTCATTCGAATAATCCGTTCTTTCTGCTTTTTCTTCATTTTATAATAATATTTTGGTGATACGAAAAATGCCATTTTTGTTACCACATGGGCGTAAGTAACAAAAATAGCTGATTTAACACTTTTATAATGGCAAATTATAAAGTTTGTGAGATGTGTATTATTTGACAAAACAGACTTTCTGAAATAATACACATCTAAGTTTTTCCAGATTTAACCAAATTAAGTAAACCGGCAAACTCTATTATAAAGAATATTTCATATCTTTGTATTAAAGATTGCTCTATCGTTTTAATTTCTTCTGAACATGGAACTAAAGAAAGTTTATATATATAGAATGACTCATATTAAGAATATTCCACATATTCTCAAATATGGTATTACCCATAAAAATTCGCCTAACGCGAATCCGAATTATGAAGAAATAGGCGATATCAGTCTTATCTCTACAAGAAGTACCAAAAGAGTATATATTAATAATGGGGATTTATCAGTAGCAGGTCAATCAATTATTTTAGGAGATTTTATTCCGTTTTATTTTGGAGTGAGAATGCCTATGTTATATGTTGTACAGCATGGTGGAAATTTTGTGAAAAAGGCAGTACCTCCATCTGACATCATATATTTGGCATGTCCTATATTTAAGGTGACTATGGAACAAGACCATTATTATTATACTAATGGACATGCAACGGAATCTTTTACGTCTTTTTTTGATAAAAGTAAAATTCATGACCTTCCAAACAATATAAACTGGGCTGCTGTTACTGCCAGATATTGGGGAGGAAATGAGAATCTGATGCTTAAATGGCAAAAGCAAGCCGAATTCTTAGCCCAAAATGACGTGTCACCAATTTGTGTAACGAATTTTGTATGCTATGATGAAATTGCAAAGAATAAATTAATCAGTATGGGAATTGATTCCTTTAAAATAAAAGTAGTGCCGGAAGCTTATTACTAAAAAATGCAATTATGATAAGGTATATTGAAGGAGATATTTTAGCAAGTGATGCACAGGCTTTAGTGAACACAGTTAATACTGTGGGAGTAATGGGAAAAGGGATTGCTTTACAATTTAAGAAAGCATTTCCTAACAATTTTAAAGCCTATTTTGACGCTTGTAAAAGCGGAACTATTGGGATTGGAAAATTATTTATTACTCATGATAGTAATCTAAATGTCGGAGACAAAATAATAGTTAATTTTCCCACGAAAAAAGATTGGAGAAAACCTGCTGAATATTCTTTTATTGAAAAAGGACTTGATGATTTAGTAAAGGTTATCTCAGATTTACAGATAAAAAGTATTGCAATCCCTCCCTTAGGTGCAGGAAACGGTGGATTGGAATGGGAAAAAGTAAAAAAAATTATCGAACAAAAATTAGGGTATTTAGATATTGAAGTAAGTGTTTTCGAGCCGACTTCACATATTAAAGAATATTTAAAAAATGAAAGAGCCAAACTAACAGATGCAAGGGCGCTATTACTATTCATTTTATATGATTTGGTTAAAAATGGAGAGTATGTCTCAGAGTTTTCCAGTGAAAAAGTTTGCTACTTTATGCAAAGGTTTGGTGCGCAGAAGTACTTTAAATTGAAATACGAACCTTATTTTTATGGCCCTTATTCAGGTAAAGTCAGGTATCTGTTGAATGCACTTAATGGTAGTTACATTATGGGATATAGCGATATGAATAAAAAACCTTTTGAACCTCTAACTTTGGTAGCTGACGGGTATGATACGGTAGTTGAATATGTAAGAGAGAAACCGGAATTGAAGGAAATAATTACAAAAACGACTTCTTTGTTAGAAGGATTTTATTCTGACTTCGCTCTAGAGTTATTGTCTTCGGTTGATTATATTGCCAATACAGAAAACAACTTGGAAAAAGAGTTTATAGCTCAAAAATTGAATCAGTGGAGTGATAGAAAAAGAAGTATGTTTTCAAATGTTCAATACATAGATATTTCAATCAATCGTTTAGAGAAGTTTTTATATAATTCTAATGATAAATAAGTCTGCCTGCTAATGCCTGTAAACTGTTTTCCGTGAACTAAATATTTCTAATCTCACATACAAAACTTTACTACGGCCTGTAAAACTGTTTTTACATGTTGTCATATCATGGTTGTTTTGCTCATACCAAGGCAATTGATAATACTGTACAACCGATTATCGTTCTTTCTAAGGCACATCCTATCTTTCTATCTTTGAAAAACTAGTAACGGCAATTTATCTTTATTGTCCATTTTTTTACAATCATATTTCCATTTTTATCTCTCTCCGTACTTGGCCATAACCCTCGGCCTTACCTACAAATTCCCGCTTCGTTCGTGGGGACGAAGCACCACTAAAGTGGTGATGTTCAGCGATGAAGAGCTGC
>ERZ791659.1628-NODE-1628-length-11331-cov-2.09188_pt1 | contig 11331 bp, 9 predicted proteins | sample MGYA00510053_ERZ791659 | MGnify/ENA primary metagenome ERZ791659 (study PRJEB30046, sample SAMN00715192) | human gut metagenome | study: EMG produced TPA metagenomics assembly of the A metagenome-wide association study of gut microbiota in type 2... | reverse complement strand
CTTTTTCAGCCTGCAAAGTAAGAAACAAATTTCCTAAATATATTTGAGTGATATTTTATTGATTATCTGACTATTATATGCTTAGGAGAAATCTTTTTAAATAAAAAGAAAAGAATTTGTTATAATCAAAAAGAATGAATCAATATATTAATACACAGTTTATTACGTATTTAGTAGAAAACATCTTATTTTAGTCCTCTGCATATATTGACACCTCTTTCTTGCACCTTATAGAATAAGAGCACACGATAAAATTCTCTTATTTTCAATAAGAAACGGATTTTATAAATGACAAGAAACTCACTTTTTTAAATAGCAATGACACCATTTTTAGGCACTAGCAACAAGAAATGCATTTACAAAGAGCCATCGAACACACTCAGTGAAGCCATGTAGCTATACCACCTTCCTCCCTCGTAATAACTTAGTGTTGAATTAATACTCGCATAAAGAGAGATTGCCACCTTAATAGATGGAAGATAATCACTGATAAAAAACAATTAAATCTGTTATAGACTCTTTTTTTATATTATAGTATACAATTTTCAAGAGAATGTTTACCTTTGCATTTCTTGAAACACTAATTTAATGTTTGTCACTATGAAAATTAAAGAGAATTATAAAGTTCGGGAGATTGCAGGTGAAAACCTGATCGTCGAGCAAGGAAAGTCCCAGTCTGATATGACTAAAGTAATTTCACTTAATAATACAGCACTGCTTCTTTGGAAAGAATTGCAAGGAAGAGAATTTTCTTTGGAAGATGCTGCAGAAGTATTAATGAATCATTACGGCATATCCAAAGATCAAGCCTTAGTTGATGCCCAAAAGTGGGTGGATGCTTTGGGTAACTGTGGAATCATAGGATAGTTTTTTCCTGTTACATTTACTGGAGAAATATTAATAGTTTGCTATAACTCATTGCATATAATGAGATAGTATTATAATCAGATAAATTAAATTATTCTGTTTTAGTACACTCTTTTTTGTATTGAAAATAGCAGATGCATTCTTTGTATATATACCTGAGGTTAACATTAAAGAGAAATTCTCTTACCAAATAGGCGTGATATAGACCTCTTAAGCTCTATGTATCATGAGAAAACACAAAAAATAAATTTCCTAAATTCAAAAGAATTCGTTATTTTTTTATCTTTTCGGGTAAAAATATGGCAAATTCTCCTTTATCGTGAAAACATATCTCTATTCTACACGCTTTTGCGAGCCAAAGGTAGATATTTTATTGACATCTACAAACAAAATAAAGCTTTTTTTTTATGCTTTTCAATGAAAATGCATAAATACAAACTTTTTTATAGCTTTCTTATAGATTCTTATTGAAAATAAGATGGGCACTCTTTGTTTATATATCACTATAATCTTGATAATTATGGAACAATTACCACTAAACTGAAAGGAAGAAAAAGAAATGAAAATTAGATTCAATCTAAAGCAGGTCAGTGAAAAGAATAAACTGACGCAAATAATGCTTGTGACAACTATCAATAAACGGAGAATCAGAGTTTATACAAAACTCCGTGTAGAGCCACAGTATTGGAATCATGAAATATATCGATGCTATCAGAACGGAGGCTTGAACATACGGGAGAGGCTTCGGTTGAAATATATTAATGAACAAATTGATAATTTAGTAACGTCTTTATGCGAAATGGACGAACAACTTGCCATGAAGGGAGAGTACCTGTCGGCTGCTGTTGTCCGGCAAATCGTTGATAAAAACCAGCAGAAGGAACAACTTTTGCAAAATCCGATTGCTTGTCTGAGAAGATTGGTTGGCGAGTATGAAAAGAATGTAAATCGCAAAGGAAAGCGTGGCATTGAAAGTACCAAGGCTACCTACCTCACTGCTTTAGGGCGTCTGGAAGATTACGACAAGCAACGGAAAGTGCCGATCGGTTCGTTCGATGATTTCAATAAAAAGTTCTTTGTGGATTTCACCAACTACCTTTACGGGTACAGTTATGGGAAAACCGGAAAGCATTATACTCAGAATACAATCATCAATACGCTGAAAGTAATCAAAAATCTGTTGCATCGTGCTTATGACAGCGAGATGACAACCAACAACTATTTCTTGAAAGTTCAGACTACACTGCCTGCTGATTCGAGTGAACAGATTTATCTGCAAGAGAAGGAGATCCAGAAGCTTTCTGTGGCAAAGACAGAGAGTGACCAGGAACGTGAGGTAAGGGACGCTTTTATTATAGCCTGTTATACAGCATTAAGGATTAGTGATATACAGCAGTTGAATAAAGCAACCGTACGGAAGGGAGTAATATCGCTCTACCAAAAAAAGACGAAAGAGCTGGTTGAAATTCCGATATTGAAGGAAATAGCGCCACTGATTGAACATTATCAACAGATTGGCTTTCCGGTTATAAATAAGGTGAAGGCCAACAAAATCATTAAGGTTCTTGCCGCGCGATGCGGTATTAATGAGGCTGTTAGCCGTAAGGAGTACCGTGGTGGAGAAACTACCATCGTGACAATTCCGAAATACGAATTGATAAGCTTCCATACGGCCAGAAGAAGTTGTGTGACCAATCTTTATAAACGTGGCTATCCGATTAACTACGTGATGTCGCTTTCCGGACATCGTTCTTTCCAAGCATTTCAGCGCTATATGAGAGCATCGAGTAAAGAACTGATGACTGATTTCGTCCGGTTACTGAAAAAAGAAAAAGCTATCCTAGCTTAGAGTCTTAAGAAAAAGAGTGTCCTTTTACACATACATGTGTATGTCTTGCTCCGTACCAAGTCCATATCAAGTCCGTACCAGCTCCATGTAGAGGTACTTTTATACGGAGCAAGTACGGATCTGGTATGGACTTGACCCGGTTCAGGTACGGTTTGGTTCCCTTATTGCGTTAGCTGATTATTAGAGAGAGTCTTCTCTCCAAGAGTCATCGAAGGAATTATTTACTTAGCTGTAAATAAGATTTTTATTGCCGGTGTCTGATAATGGTGCTAACTCAATTTGTAGCAATAGGAGTTTTCTCGTTTGGCTACCTCGTTATGTTTTGATAATAAGCATGTTACCATATTATATTGCTATATAATATGGTGCCAGAATAAAGTGCCAATATATATAAATAGTTTGGAATGCCATTAACTATCAATGGCACAACTACTTAATTACTAAACCTATACATCGTTTAATACTATTTCCCGGAAATTCTATTCTTTCCCTATTTTCTCCTCTTACTTATTATTAGTATCCAGATATTCAACGAAATACACTAAAAATATATTTAGGAAATTTGTTTCTTACTTTGCAGGCTGAAAGGAGCTTTTACTGAGCTTATTTATAGAAATATTTGTAGGATTGTAAGAACAGAGTTGGTCCTTTAATAGTAAGAAAGACGTATTACCAGTTAATAATGAAAAGATTTTTAATATTACTAACAATTTAAATTTTATGATTATGAAAGTAGAAAAGGAAATGAAGTATGAAGCCCCAGAAGTGGAAATTTTGGAAGTGGAAGTAGAAAATGGTTTTGGACAAAGTAGTACGGAACCCCCTGAGGAATTTTAAAAGTACAAAGGAAAATATTTATTTGAATTTAAAATAACATTAATTAAAAAGATGAGTATGAAGTCTAAATTTTTATTTGGTGCTTTGTTGGGAAGCATTGCTTTAGCATCCTGTACTGCAGATGAGGAGTTGAATTCTCCGGCTGTTTCACAGGAATCACCCATTAAGTTCGCCGTATCATTAGAGGGCAGTGATGGTATGCCCATTTTGACTAGAGCTGATATGACATCCGATTTTGGGTTGAATTTTGAAGCAGGTGACTTGATGTCTCTGTTCCATGGTATAGCTGATGTAAGTTCTAGTCTAACGGGTTATCAGAATGCCATTTATGAAGGCTCTGCAAAAGATGGTGAGGCTTTTGTCTTCACAACCAAATCAATGGTATTGGAAAAGGGAGCAATAATGGTTTATCCGGCCGATACAGCGTTTACTAATAGTGGAAGTGCGGCTCCTATTATTACAATTCCTGAAAACCAAGATGCAAGAACGAAAGAGTTGACCCCTTATATGTCGGAGCTTTTGACTATTGGAGGCTACAACAAACCTTCAACTGAAAATACAGCAGGTTATGGTAAGAAGTATGATATCATCCTGAAGAGGGTTGGTACTACATTGATTTTGACTACAGTACCCAGTAATACTGACAAAATTGATGGTTTGGGTGTAAGTCCACTTAAAGTTTCAAGTATTGAAATGAATGCAAGTAGTGCTTTCACAACATCTATTTCTGTTAAATATAATGCAGCCCTCCCATATCGGAGCTCCGAATTCTCACTTTGGACAAAGGTATCTGATGTTGATGTAGACAATGCTACAGTAGCAAATGCTTTAACCACAACAGATATTACCGATAACTACAATGCAGTATTTACATTACTTCCTGCCAAAACGGGAACAACAATTAGTAGTGCTAATGTTGTTATCAAAACAAACTATGGTAAAGTAACATTAGAAGATGTAAAGGGAGATATTTGGGGAAAGACCGCAACTACAGTAACTTATGATAAAACAGTCACTGAAGGTATTCAGGAAGTACTCAATAACACATGGACTAGTGCAACAACAGGGTCTTTCATAGGTGAAAAGATCGGTAAGTTTGGCAAACGTAGTATCCAAGCTGACATGTCAACTCTTGATATGGATGGATTGCATATTACGGATCAACAACACCTGATTGATGCCTTGAAGGTTTATGACGCAATTGCCAATGATGCTACAGTTGATTTCTTCTTGGACGGTGATGAAAACGGTGAATTCGTAATGGATGCCGAAGCTACAGCTGCTTATGAAGCACGTGTAGCAGATGCTGAAAATAAGATAACTTTTAAACTTAGTACTGACCCAGCAACTCAATGTAATGCTGTTAAATTCGTAAGTACTACAGAGACAGAAGTTCCTACAGCCTTGAAGTTTGGTACTGCTACCCCTGTCAAGTTTGCTGGTTTGTGGAAATACTCAGATAGCAAAACATTTGACTATATTACTTCACTGGAAGTCGTTGAAGGTGCAACAATGACAATGACAAACATGGTAACAGCTACAGCTACTAATCCTACAACAACTGCAATTACCAATAATGGTACAGTAAATATTTCAGGTGCAGCCACTCTGAAACTGAATATGACTAATAATGGTATAATTGATATCCCTGTAGGTGCAGAATTCCTTATGAATGGAGCAGAACTGACCAATAATGCCACTTCCTTGGAAGTATACGGAAAGATTGACAATGCCGGAAGTTTAGGTGTACAGAGTAACACCAGTGGTAAAATCAACAATTATGGCTATATCACGCAAAAGAATGCTGATGCTTATACTTATGTAAGTACCAATGCTTCTACTGGAAAAACATTTGCTGATGCTTTCGCTGCTGATGCAAAGATTGGTACTATCGAATTGTTTGGTACCGGTAACGTTAATACCGTTGTAGCCTCTACAGGAGAGGCTGGTTTTATCAAAGTTATTACAAACGTAACATCTGTAACCCAAGCAGAAGTTGGTGAATACGCTAACTATGTTGAGATCACCGGTGCTTGTACAGCTTGCGGTACCTTACCAACTACAGTGAAGTATGTTGAAGTGAAGAGTTCTGCACGCGTTGTTTGGACTACTGCAGCATTTACTCTCACAGGACTTATCGTTGATGATGGCTACAGCCTGAATATTCCAAGAGGAAGTGTAGTAACAGCTACTACTACTTACCTGAAGGGTAGAATATACAACGCAGGAACATTCAATTGTACCGATTTCGACGGTTATTTGGGCGGTGCCAGCACTGATGCAAATAATGTCATCGTTGGAGGATAAAAGGAAGGAAGTTCTTTCATGCCTTGTTACCGGATATTCCGGATAAAGACTGAAAAGACAACTGAATCCTATAAATCAGACAGTTTAATCCCTACCTATACATTTACTCATAGATGTGTAAGTAGGGATTATTCTTTTAATAACTAAAAAATGTGTTCCAAATTAGACAGTACAGGAAATATCTTGATTTATACTAGTAATATATAATAGATGGACAGCAATACTACAAATGAAAGAAACGTGAAACCAAATCCACAAGAGATCGACTTGTTGAAACTGGTCAGGAAAATATGGAATTCACGAAACTTGATTCTGAAAGTATGTGGCATTGGTACCCTCATCGGATTAATAATAAACTTTGGTACCCCCAAAGAATACACAGCAAGTACACTTATTGCCCCGGAAGGTTATCGTAGAAGTTCTTCTTCGGGTATAGGTGCATTAGCCAGTATGGCGGATATAGATATAAGTTCTTCTTCCACTACCGAACGGGATGCCATTTATCCGTCCTTATATCCTTCTATCGCCAATTCTATACCATTTCTTATTCGGCTTTTCAATATAAAAGTGTGCGAGCAAAAAGATAGTATAGTAATACCTCTCTCTCAATATCTGAAAGAGCGTCAGAAAGTGCCCTGGTGGAATAGTATTACATCGGTACCAGTTAAGCTGATTGGCCGGACTATTTCTCTATTCAAGAATACATCGGACGAAAACAGAGAAGAAACAAAGACTAAAATAGACCCTTTTTGGCTAACCCGTGAGGAGGCAGGTATGGCTAAGGGGCCAGAATTAATATTGAGGTGGACAAAAAGAAAAAGACCATAAAAATATTTGTTACCATGCAGGATCCACAGGTTGCTGCTACAGTGGCTGATACCGTACAGGCACGACTGAAAGAATACATAACAGAATATAGGACAAGTAAGGCACGCCGATTGTTGGAATATGCGGAAAAGCTTCGTAAAGAAGCACGGGAAGAATATTATGAAGCTCAGAAAAGATATACCCGATATGCAGATGGCAATCAGGGACTGGTGAAACTGACTTCGCGTGCCGAGCAGGCAAGGTTACGGAATGAAATGGATCTGGCTCAAGCTACCTACAATCAGACGGAACAACAAGTACAAATCGCTAAAGCAAAGGTAGAGAAAGAGACCCCCGTATATGCAGTAATCCAGCCGGTACAGGTTCCACTTAGTCCCTTGAAGCCCCGAAAAATGGTAATCCTTGCAGGATGTATCTTTTTGGCAGGAGCAGGAAGCATTAGCTGGATTTTGTTTGCGAAAGACTTTGTGGAGAGCTTTTTAAGAGATATACGAAGAAAAAGAGAGACGTCGAAAGACGAATATAATCAAATATTGGCTGATGATTAAAGAAATAATTCAGTTGCTACCTGAGAAGCAACGCAAGCGGGGGATATGGGTGGCTTTCTCAGTATTGTTGCGCGCTATCCTCGATTTTGCAGGAGTGGCAGCACTGATACCGATATTGCTGGTAGTGGCAAAACAAGATGGCGGACGGGGCATGATGCTGGCATTGTGTGGTGCCGTGTTGCTGTTTGTATTGCTGAAGAATGCTTTGGTAGCGTTTCTGGCACGTGTGCAAAGCCGTTACCAGTTGGAGATATACCGGGAATTCAGCAGGCGGATGTTTGCCAATTATTACCATCGCGGATTGCTTTTCCTGAAAGGGAAGAGCAGTGTGCAACTGGGACATGAGGTAAACTATGTTTGCTATATGTTCAGTTCATGTGTATTGGCTCCGGTCTTTTGCATGGCGGGAGAGGCAGTACTGGTGCTGCTGATGGTGACGGCTCTTATCGTCTGGGAACCGCTCGCCGGATTTTTGCTTTGTGCATCTTTTCTGCCTCTGACCGGTCTGTATGTGGGTTTGGTACGAAAGCGTCTGCGCCGTTATGGTATGGAAGAATTGGAAGCACGTCGCAAGCAGAGCCGCACGGTAGTGGAAGCTTACCGCGGATATGCAGAACTGGAAATTGCCCGGGCTTTCCATACCTCACTTGCTTCTTTCGATCAGGGAATGGAGTTTATTGTTCACAATCGTCTGCGCATGGAAGTGTACCAACTTTTTCCGTCTTTCCTCTCGGAAGTGGCTGTAGTGGCGGGGTTAGCTTTATTGATTGGCACTGGAAGTGGTGACTTAGGCTTGGTAAGCGGTGTGTTTGCGGTAGCAGCTTTTAGACTGATACCTGCCGTGAGAGCCGTATTGAACAGTTGGGTGACACTTCAAAATGCTTCGCATACTATAACAGTGGTGAAAGAGGGCATTAGTGATAAACTGCAGCAAGGGACGCAAAACCAAACACCTTTTACACTTAAACAGAACATTGAATTGCGGAAACTCAGCTTTGCCTTCCCTGACGGGCATACACTTTTCAGTAACCTGACTCTAAGTATCAGTTGTGGTGAACGTATCGGTGTACGGGGAGCAAGTGGTTCAGGAAAATCGACTCTCTTTAATCTGATGCTCGGCTTCTTTCCACCTACATCCGGCGAGATACTTATAGATGGCAGGAAACTGACTTCTGCCAATCGAAGTGAGTGGCATAAACTGGTGGGATATGTACCACAGGAAATATTTATTATAGAAGGTACGCTTGCTGATAATATAGCACTGGGACAAACTCAAGTCGATCACATAAAGATGATACAGGTTTTGGAGCAAGTTCAACTGAAAGAATGGGCAAATGAATTGCCACAAGGGCTGGATACACCATTGGGAGAATACGGTAGCCGTTTATCCGGTGGTCAGAAACAACGGATTGGCATTGCAAGGGCACTTTACAAGGAAGCTGAAGTATTGTTCTTTGATGAAGCCACTTCTGCTCTGGATAATAAGACGGAACAGGAAATTAATCATGCTCTGGAAACGCTCTCCTTGCAGCACCGTGAACTGACATTGATTATCATAGCCCACCGTGAAAGTTCACTCGCCTTTTGTGACCGGATATTTGATCTGGACAGCGGAAATACATATACTAAAGAAAAATAAAGAAAATGGAACAAGATTATTTAATTGCCGGACATCGCATCAAGGTAGAAAACGAAACATTAATGCATGCCATGGACAGAATGTCGGGCTTCGAAGTATTCAAAGTAAATAATAAAGATGAAGATACTTTCCGTTTCGTTCTAGTAGACAGTGAAATACCAGCTTGGAAAGAGATTCTTTACAGCATCGATATTAACGGAACCATAAATCGGTTTGGAACCTGTACCAACGGGTATATATTCGAATCTACTCCTCCAGAGGGAGAAACACTGGAACTATGGGTAGACAATAATGGACATACAGCCCACCTAAAGGGTAACCTTGATCCGCGTTTACTACGTTTTGCCTGCTGGATGGCTTATGGCGTGATGACCGTGCCTTATCAAACGGTCGCCATCCACACCAGTACAATTGTATGTCGGGGCAAAGCGGTACTCTTTCTGGGCGAAAGCGGTACAGGAAAAAGTACACATACACGCTTATGGCGTGAAAATATAGAAGAAGCCACACTACTGAATGATGACAGCCCCATTGTCCGCATTACAGACGGACAGCCATGGGTATGGGGTAGCCCTTGGAGCGGAAAAACACCTTGTTATAAAAAAGAATGTTATCCTCTTGCTGCCTGTGTCCGTTTGTCACAAGCACCGTTCAATAAGATTAGAAGACTGGCTGTGGCAGAGGCCTATGCTTCATTACACCCTTCGTGTCCACCAGCCTTTTCTTATGATGAATCTTTATATGATTCCATTTGTGAAGTACTGAATGCTATACTCACCAATATACCTGTATATCATTTGGCTTGCTTGCCAGATGCAGATGCGGCCCGTCTATCTTATGAAACAATCTTTGGGACATGCGAAAAATAGTGGTATCCAACAACTTCTTTAACGAAGCCGCCAAGGCATTAAAACAAGGACAGACAGTAAAGTTACTTATTGGCGGACACAGTATGTACCCTTTCATCAGAGGAGGAATAGACCTGGTGGAAGTAGTTCCCTTCTCTTTTGAAGAAGAACTGCCTGCCTGGTGTTGTCCTTTTTACCAATGGAATGGAAAATATTTAATCCATAGATATATAGGTAAGAAAGGAAATGAGTATATGATGCTGGGAGATGGAAATCTAGCGCGCATTGAACGAGTGAAACGGGAAGATATTATCGGAATATTAAGAACCATCTACCGCCCTGACGGAACAGTGCAGGATTGCCGGGATACACGCTGGCTGAAGAAGGCAAAATGGTGGTATCGGTTACGTTTTTTACGACGATGGCTGTTACCAGTCTTAGTTTTCACCTCCGGAAAGGTAAAAATAAGTAGTGTACAGCATAAAAAATGAACAAGTTCATTTTTTATGCCCTTGGTTTGCATTATCTTTGCCCCGGAAAAGAAAACAGTGAATTCAGCAGAAGAATATGACTCCGATACAAAAACAGTTTTTTGCACTGGTGCAATCAGGTCTATGGGGTACACCTGTAGATACCACTCTATTTAATATACAAACAGATTGGGCACAGCTGTACCAATCAGCCAAAGTGCAAGCCCTACTAGGCATCACATTCGATGGTATGCAAACTCTGCCGCAAGAACTGCGTCCGAAGCGTGAACTTTATTTAAAGTGGTGCAATGCATTACTGCAAATAGAAGAAAACAATCACATTCTGAATCAAGAAATCGCCAAGGTATACACGCTCTATCGTGCCAATCAGATAGAGCCCGTTTTGCTGAAAGGACAAGGAGTGGCACAGAATTACCGGAATCCATTGCACAGACAATGCGGAGACATTGATTTATATATAGGTCCCAAGAATTATGAAAAGGCCAACAAGCTGTTAAGGACAGAATCTACTGGAGAACACGAAGAGAATCATAAACATACATGTATACACTGGCATGGTGTAGACATAGAAAACCACCGCGTACTCTCCCGGCTCAGTTCTCCTTCCTCCGACAAGAGTTTCCAACAGGAAATAGCCCGGTGGCATGGTACAACTGCTTGTCGGAATCTAGAAATAGAAGGTTACCAGGTAACTCTCCCTCCCCTATCTTTCGATGTAGCCTACGTGCTGACACACTCTGCACTACATTTCCTCAATGAGGGAATCGGACTCCGCCAGGTATGCGATTGGGCCAACATACTCCATACGCAAAAAGACAATATCGATCTTAAAGAAATTGCTGATTTACTGCAAAAATGGGGATTAAGCAAAGCAGCCAAAATATTCGGGGTTGTTGCCGTAAACTATCTGGGACTTCCCATGGAAGATTTGCCTATCCCTTATACTCAAAAAGATATAGAAACCGGTGAATGGTTACTCAATGATATATGGCAAGGAGGTAATTTTGGGCAACATAACCAAAATCGCAAGCAACGCCCTAAAGGATACTGGAGTGGAAAATGGTACACTTTCACCCGCGCCACTCAACGATGCCGTGAATTCGGAGCCTTGGCACTG
>ERZ791659.1624-NODE-1624-length-11357-cov-2.55955_pt1 | contig 11357 bp, 10 predicted proteins | sample MGYA00510053_ERZ791659 | MGnify/ENA primary metagenome ERZ791659 (study PRJEB30046, sample SAMN00715192) | human gut metagenome | study: EMG produced TPA metagenomics assembly of the A metagenome-wide association study of gut microbiota in type 2... | reverse complement strand
TGTAAATATCGTTTCTATTGGGATAAGAATATATATAAAGAATTGATGAGTTTTTCTGGTTGGAGTTTCCTTGGTCAGGTCGCTATTGTATTTTCTAGTCAGGGGAATAATATATTATTAAATATGTTTTATGGAGTAGTTGTCAATGCAGCATTAGGGATTTCAAATCAAGTAAATTCCGCATTGATGAGTTTTGTTAGTAATTTCCAGACGGCTTTTAAACCTCAAATAACTAAGTCTTATGCAAATAGTGATTTTGAATATCTTTTCAATATGATGTTCTATACATCTAAAATGTCATTCTATTTGATATATTTATTGGCTATTCCAATTATTTTTAATATAGATGCTATTTTACATTGTTGGTTAACTATTGTTCCAACTTATACTTCAAACTTTTGTATATTAATGATTATTTATTCATTAGTTGATGCTGTGACTGGTCCTTTTTGGATGGCTATTTTTGCAACTGGAAAAATAAAAAAATATCAAATAATATTGAGTTTGTTTGTTTTTTCAAGTATTATTTTGTCTTATTTTTTGCTTTATTTTGGAGGATCTCCGGAAAGTGTATTATGGATAAGAGTTGGTATAAATATATTAGTATTGTTGATTAGAGTTTATTTTGTAAAATATTTATTAGGAGTTCCTCTGGAGCTTTTTCTGCAAAAAGTGTTGTTCCCAGTTGGTTGTGTTGTCACATTAAGTATTCCTTTATCTTATCTAATATATATGCAAATTTATAATTTTCATTTTATTTTTATTCTTATCGTAATATTGCTATTAAATGGGGTTATAGTAATGTTTGCTGGTATAAATAAGAATGAAAGGGGGAAAATATATAATATGGTGTATAATTTAAAACTTAAAAAAGTGTAAATATGGAATCTCATGATATCGGTTTCTATTGGGATGACTTTGAGGTTGGGGGTACATTTGTTCATAGCCTTTCTAAGACAATTTTTGAAAGTGATAATAATCTTTTTTGTCTTTTGACAATGAACTATCACCCAGTACATACAAATGTTGATTATGCAGCTAAGAATCAACATGGTAAAGTATTAGTTGTTGGAACATTAGTTTTCTCTTTGGTTGTTGGAATGACTGTTCCTGATATTAGTGGCAAAGCGATTGCTAATTTATGCTATGAAGATATCCAACACTTGGGTCCTGTATTTATCGGAGATACCATATATTCTAAAACAATAATTCTTGAAAAGTATCCTTCTCATTCTAAAAAGGATAGAGGAATTGTTTATGTGAAAACGATTGGGTATAATCAGAATGGAGAGGAAATTATAAGTTTTAAACGTAAAGTTTTAGTAAAGCGAAGAGAATATGAGCCATCTATTTAGAAGTTTGATGTTTGTGCCTGCTCATAATGAGCGTTTATTGAATAGTGCATCTAGATCGGATGCTGATGTATTAATTTTAGATATAGAAGATTCTGTTCAGCCAGTGTCGAATAAGATAATAGCACGAAATAATATTGTTAAATATATTGGTGATCATATTTTTTTTAATCGTCCTATTTATCCTAGAATTAATGATAGAGAAAGTGGTGAATTATTAAAAGATATCTATGCGTTAACAATTCCGGGTGTTTCGGGTTTTATGTATCCTAAATCGACTAAAGGAGAAGATATATATTTTATTGGTAAGCTGCTGGAAACTGTAGAGTATGAAAAAGGTTTTCCTATTGGGACTTTTAAAATAATTCCTTTGATAGAAACAGCAGGGGCTATTGTAAATCTGAAAGATATTTGTACGGCATGTTCTAGAGTAGTGGCTGTTGCTTTTGGTTGTGAAGATTATGTAACGGACTTACGTGGAGAGCATGATGAAAAAGGAGAAAGTATATTTATGGCTAGATCTTTAATCTCAGCTTGTGCAAGAGCTTGTAACATTTATCCTATTGATACTGTTCACATCAAAGTACATGATTTAGAGGATCTAGAGAAAAATTTGATTTTGTCTAAAAAATTGGGATTTGAAGGTATGCTTGTATTAAATCCTAAAGAATTACCATTAGTACACAGATATTTTTCTCCTACTCAAGAAGAAGTTGAGTGGGCAAAAGAAATGTTAGCGTTAGCGTCTGACTCTGTTAGTGAGGGCAAAGGAGTTGCAGTCAAAGGAGATAAATTCATAGGACCTCCAATGGTGAAAATGGCTAATAATATACTGATGAAGCAACAATTAATAAAGGAAAAAGTACAATGATAACTTTTGATAGTTTGCGTAATGATTTAAAGATGTTAGGGGTTTCCAGTGGTGATTTACTTTTTTTACGAATATCTTACAAAGCTATTGGAAGGGTGGAAGGAGGACCGAAGACTTTTGTTGATGCTTTACTAGACGTAGTTGGGAAGGAAGGAACAATTGTTGTTACAGCTTTTCCTTCTAGATATAGTTCTTTTATGAGATTTTTTTATAAATATAATTTGTCTAATAAACTATTTTCTAAAACGGGAGCTATTTCTAATATTGTATTATCAAACCCGAATGTTTCTGTTTCTGCCCATCCTACTTTACCATTTGCGGTAATAGGTGCGAAAGCACAGGAATTGATAGAGCATAAAGATAATGATAGCTTTAGTAATTATGATATTTTAAAGAAAATGCTATCTATGAATGGAAAGTGTCTACGCATTGGAGGTGAACCTTTCGATGGGACAACACATATAGCTTTAACGGATTTTCTAAAAAAAATGGGATATTATCAAGTTAGAGAGTCTAGTGGACGATACTATTATAATAGTAAAAATAAAAAGATTTGGTATGATAAGCTACCTTCATTATTCTGTCCCCAAGGATTTTTCAATTTTTATCAGAAGAAATTGAAAGATTCGATTATTGTTTCATCTGGATATGTTGGTGAGGGAGAGGCGGTTATAACAGATATGTCTACTTCTTATAAAATTGAAAAAGAGCAATTGTTTAAGAATTCATATGCTTTATTTTGTGATGATCCAGATTGCATATGGTGTAGAGTATCTTATAGTTATTCCGATTTATCTTATTTTAATTATATAAATATTCAGCTAAAGCAATTATTTAAGAAAAGATCAAAAAAAGCACTGAAAAATATATACAAAGTGTTATTACTTATTTTTTTTGGGAAAAAGTGTCAATAAAACTGTTCTTTACTATGAAAATAAATGGGCAAGTATTTACAATAAAGCAACTGTTTTTTCTAATATTATATTATAGTATTTTATTCTACATGCCTTGTAGTACAAATCTTGTATTTGGAAAACTGATGAAACATTGGCGATATTTATGTTGCCGAAATATATTCTTGAAATGTGGTCGTAATGTTAATATTGAACGTAAGGCAATTTTTGGTTCTGGGAGGAATCTTGTCATCGGCGATAATTCTGGTATTGGAATAAATTGTTGTGTACCAGGAAATATAGTTATAGGTAAGAATGTAATGATGGGACCTAATGTTTATATTTTAGGACAAAATCATGAATTTAGTAGAATAGATATTCCAATGATTATGCAAGGTCATGCTAAAGTAAAACAAACGATAATTGAAGACGATGTATGGATTGGACGTGATGTGCTTATGACTCCCGGTAGAACCATACAAAAAGGAACAATTATTGCAGGGGGAACTGTCCTTTGTAAAGATTTTCCAGAATATTCAGTCGTTGGTGGGAATCCATCAAAGTTAATAAAGATAAGAAAATAGAATACAATATGATGACTATTTGTATTTCTAATCATAATCGATTAAATAATAGATATGACTATATGGTCATGTTAGTTATATTTACACTTATAGCTGGCAATTTAGGAGGGGCATTGCAGCCTATTAGATTAATCGGACTATTTTCGCTTCCATTTGTTCTGACTTTTATTTATAATAATAAATTAAGATTTCGGAATATTCTATGTTTTTTTATTCTATGTTTTTTTTATTCACTGGTAAGTCTATTTTGGACAAGTGATATCAATGAAGCTTTTAAGGAGTTTTTTTATTATTCGACACATATTTCGCTCTTTTTTTTACTTGTCTATCTTTCTTTTAATGCTAATCAACCCTATCGCTCAATAATTAAGGGCTGGCTCATTGCTTTTTTATTTTCAGCAATTATTGCTGTTTGTGAAATTTTATTTGACATACATCTTCCGATGAATATTTATGAATCAGATTTATTATTAAATTCTGGGGGTACTGTGATGCAAAAACAATATGCATCGGTTACATTTGGCAATTATAATGGTTATGTTACTTTTTTGTGTTGTGTCTTGCCCTTCTTATTTGCATATATCTTGAGTGCTGTGAAGGTTAGGTGTTTATTATATGGCTGGCTATCTTTTATGTTAATGGCTTACATACTCTTAATCAATGCTTCAAGAGGTGGACTATTATCTTTATTGATCTGTTTTTTGATCTTTTTGTTTTTTTTTAAACGAACAAACATAAAATACAAGAAGATAATTTTCTTTATTTTGATTAGTTTTATATGTTGCACCATATACGTATATTCTGATATATTGCTTCTTCAAATCGTTTCAAGATTTGTTGAGTCAGAAGCTATTGTAAGCGATAGTTCTAGAACAGAACTTATTGAGTTTGCTTTTTCTCTATTTCTCAATTCGTACTTTTGTGGAACAGGGATAGGCAGTATTCAAGCTTCTTTAGAGACTCTTACCTCTGGTATAACTTTACCACATAATCTATTTATAGAAATTTTAGTACAATATGGATTGGTGATTTTCTTTTGTTTTTTATCATTATTATATTTTATATTTTTAAATATTCGAAAAGCTAAGGATTTGGTTATTCGTTATGTACTATGTGCAGCTTTATGTAGTTTGCCTGCTATGGCTGTAATAAATAGTTCTTATCTCTTATTTCCTGTAATATGGATCTATTTTTCCTCTTTGTTTGTATTTGTTACACTTGATAAATAATATGCTTGATTTTTATAACTATTGGTATGCTTCAATGCAGCATGAAGAGCACTCCTTTTTAAAGAAGATGCGAATTTATTCTGTTTTAAGATTTTTTATTCGAGTTTTAGCCAATATAACCATTCCGATTTATTACGTTCTTACTGTAAATAATAAGAAATATTCTTTATCGAGTGGGGAGCTTAAAAGTGAACGTATAATAGTGACTTTAACTTCGTTTCCTGCACGAATAAATCGACTTTGGTTAGTCATTGAGTCGTTGTTGAGACAGAGTCATAAACCTGATATGATTATTTTATGGTTATCGAAAGATCAATTTTCTAATCTTGATTTATTACCTAAGAGTCTGCTTAAATTGCGTAAGAGGGGGTTGCAAATCTTTTTAAGAGAGGGTGATTTACGTTCTTACAAAAAATTTTTTTATACGTTATCAGAATATCCTAATGATGTTATGATTACGGTGGATGATGATATTTTTTATCCGACTTCTGCTATAGAAGAGCTTTTAAAGGAAAGTTTAAGATATTCATGTCCTGTGGTTGTTTCTCGTTATTTTTCTGCTATTACGCAAGATAATCTAGGTAATTGTCTCCCTTATATTAAGTGGAAACAATTAACGAACAAATCAAGAGATAAAATATTTTTTGGTTCAGGTGGTGGAACTTTGTTTCCTCCAGGAGTATTGTACAAAGATGTTTGTAATATTGGTCTTTTTCAAAGGTTAGCACCTTTTGCTGATGACATATGGTTGAATGTGATGTGTCGATTACAAGGCACTAAAATAGTACCAGCTAAAGAACGAAGTGCAAGTCTATTACCAGTTATAAATTTAATAAATGTAGCATTGGCTGATAAAAATATAGGTAATAACTTGAATGATAAACAGATTAAGTCTGTTAGAGAATATTATCTAAAAAAAGGAATAGATCCTTTTGCTATAAATAATAAATAATAGAATATGGAGAAGATTAAGATTGCCGTAATAGGTCTTGGTTATGTTGGGCTTCCCTTGGCCCGATTGTTTTCGACAAAATATGAATGTATTGGTTTTGATCTGAACCAGTCTCGTGTTGATGCTTTAAATTCCGGTCATGATATGACTTTAGAGGTTTCTGACGACTTACTTCGGAAAGCGATAGAAAATGGTTTCAAATGTACCAGTAATATTGACGAAATAAGTAATTGTAACTTTTATGTTGTAGCTGTACCAACCCCTGTGGATTTGAATAATCGCCCCGATCTTACACCTTTGATTGGTGCGAGTACTACAGTCGGAAAAGTTATTTCAAAAGGGGATATTGTTGTGTATGAATCTACTGTATATCCGGGAGTAACAGAGGAAGAATGTCTTCCGGTAGTCGAAAAGGTGTCTGGGTTAACATACAATGTAGATTTTTATGCAGGTTATTCGCCAGAACGTATAAACCCGGGTGATAAAGAGCATACTGTTGAAAAGATTAAGAAAGTAACTTCCGGTTCGACTCCTGAGATTGCTGACATTGTTGATTCTGTTTATAATTCGGTGTTGGTTAACGGTACTCATAAAGCCCCTTCTATCAAAGTGGCTGAAGCTTCCAAAATAATAGAGAACTCCCAGCGCGATGTGAATATTGCCTTCATGAATGAACTCTCAAAGATCTTCAATGCAATGGGCATTGATACCAATGATGTTATTGAGGCTGCATCTTCCAAATGGAATTTTATCAAGTTGAAACCTGGTTTGGTCGGTGGTCACTGTATTAGTGTTGATCCTTATTATCTTATTCAGAAGGCCCAGGTTTATGGGGTACTCCCACGAATCATGTCTGCAGCAAGGCGTTTGAATGATGGTATGGGAGACTATGTCGCTAATCAGGTGATTAGATTAATGAATAAAAAAGGTATTCTTGTCAAAGATTCAAAGATTCTGCTTCTGGGTTTTACTTTTAAAGAAGATTGCCCTGACATTCGAAATACCAAGGTGATAGACATTTATTCTACCTTACATGAGTATACTTCTGACATTACCGTTTATGATGCTTGGGCTAATTCGGCTAAAGTGGCACATGAATATGGTATATTGATCCTGACTGCTGGTATTGATAATTTGGTTGGACAATTTGATGCGGTGGTGTTGTGTGTTGGACATAAAGAGTTCCGGCATATGAATATTCGCGGCTTTCTCCGTTCTGATATGGGTGTTGTTTATGATGTTAAAGCTGTATTGAGTAAAGATATAATAGATGGCAGATTATAATTCTTCTATTTGTTGTATTTTTAATATAGGGACTCACTATCGCAATCCTATATATTCAAAAATGTCTTCGGAGCTTCCCTGTGATTTTTATTTTGGCGATCGTTTATTGACGCCAATAAAGAAAATGGATTATACCCAATTGAACCATTTTCGCTCAGAATTGCATAACAAATATTTATTTTCTCAGTTTTATTGGCAATCTAAATCTGTCCGGTTAGTCTTTAAACCCTATACTTATTATGTATTGGATGGAGAACCTTATTGTTTGTCTTCATGGGTTATCCTTTTCTGGGCAAAACTTTTAAATAAGAAAACAGTAGCTTGGACTCATGGTTGGTATGGCAGAGAAAGTATTGTAAAGAAGGTTATAAAAAAGTTGTTTTATTCTTTGTTTTCTGAGTTGATGGTTTATGGCGAATATGCTATTTCCCTGATGTCAAAAGAAGGCTTTGATAAATCAAAGATGGTTTGTATTGCAAACTCTTTGGATTATGATAATCAGTTGAAAATCAGATGCAATTTGTCGCCTTCTTCTATTTATTCTACTCATTTTTCCAACTCCTATCCTGTATTATTCTATATTGGGCGTGTGCAAAAATCGAAGAAATTGGAATATATAATCCAAGCTATGGATATCTTGAAACAGAAAGGGTTTCCGGTAAATCTTGTTGTTGTCGGTAAAGATGTGGATGGGGTTCATCTTGATTGTGAAATAGCTAAATATAATCTTGGCTCTCATGTCTGGTTATATGGACCTTGTTATGACGAGATGCGCATAGGAGAGATGTTCTATAATGCGGATGTTTGTGTGTCTCCTGGGAATGTTGGCTTGACTGCTATCCATTCTCTGACTTATGGTTGTCCTGTCATAACACATAATAATTTTCCTTTCCAAGGTCCTGAATTTGAATCTATAATTCAGGGAAAAACGGGGGATTTTTTCCAGGAAAATGATGTAAACAGTTTAGCTGATACCATTCAGAAATGGTTAAGTCGGAGTTTATATAGTAGAGATGATATCCGGCAGTTTGTATATCAGACAATTGATACTAAATGGAATTTATATTACCAAATGGATGTCCTCAAAAAAGTTTTTTCTTAAAACAAATTAAGGATGAACAATTTTCGAAGTTTAGTTAGAAATGGTATTTTGGATATTTTAGGAACGTTTTCGCGTCCTCAGAATGGAATTCATATATTGAATGGACATATGATATGTCGCGGAGCGGTCAGCGATCAAGCTAAAGATTATTTTTCTTACCAGTTAAAGCAACTTTCTCGTTATGTGCATTTTATACGAGTGGAGGAAGCCACTTCTCTAATCCTCAATCATAAAAGTGTCGATGAACCTTTGGTTGCCTTTACATTTGATGATGGTTTTATGGAATGTCATTCAATGATAGCACCTGTTTTGGAACAGTTTGGGGTGAATGCGGCTTTTTTTATCAATCCTAATTTCGTAGATGGGGATGATGTGTATATTCAGAATTTTACAAATAATATAGTTCTTACTCCCGGTAAGATTCCAATGCGCTGGGCAGAGATAAGAGATTTACAGTCGAGGGGACATGTTATTGGTGCACATACAATGGATCATTATATGATTAATGATAATGATTTGGCAGAATTGGATAAACAAATAGGCTGTTGTAAATCAGTTATTGAACATAAACTTTCTACTCCTTGTGAATATTTTGCTTTTCCATACGGCCGTTTGGAACATGCTAATCAATCTTCGATTGATATTGCATGTAAGTATTACAAATATGTGTTTTCTCAATCGGACTATAAACATTACTTTTCTTTTGGCGGTCGCGTAATTAACAGACGGCATTTTGAGCCTTTTTGGCCCGTGAAACATGTTTCTTATTTTTTGAGTTGCCATAAAAAATAGGGGACTTTAATTAGTCTTTTCGATCTTGTTCTCTTCTATTTGATCACTACGATAGTGAAAACTCTCTTTCAAATAAATGTTGTTGCTAACTCTGGTTCCACCGGCCATATTGCAGAGGAGTTAGGGCGTTTGGTTATTGCTTCTGGCTGGAAAAGTTATATTGCTTACGGTCGTTGGGCCTGTCCCAGCCAATCTATGTTGATTAGGGTTGGAACTAGATTTGATCTCTTTGTCCATGGCTTGAAATCCATGTTGTTTGACAGGCATGGTTTTGGTTCACGGAGAGCTACCTTGCACTTAATTTCAAAAATAGAGAAAATAAAACCGGACATAATCCATTTGCATAATCTTCATGGCTATTATTTAAACTGTGAGGTTTTATTTGACTATCTATCTACAGCTAAAATACCTGTTGTTTGGACTTTGCATGATTGTTGGAGTTTCACGGGACATTGTGTCCATTTTCAGAATATCGGGTGTGAGAAGTGGAAGACAGGTTGTTTTGCATGTCCCAATATACGAGATTATCCCAAAGCTTTAGGTTGTGATAACTCTCGTATGAACTATATAGAAAAGAAGAGATTGTTTACTTCGGTTGAACGTATGATGATTGTACCTGTTTGCAATTGGCTAAGTGATATGTTGAGTAAGTCATATCTTTCTCAAATAAAACGGCAGACTATTGTTAACGGGATTGATTTGAAAGTGTTTACTCCAAAAGGTAATCGTGATGTGATAAAAAGTAATTTAGGTGTAGGGACACGATACATGATTTTAGCTGTTGCTACGGTTTGGGGGACTACGAAGGGATTTGATGATCTTATATACCTAAACTCTTTATTACCAGATAAGAGTGTCATTGTTGTGGTGGGGCTAACCACAAAACAAATAAAAAAATTGCCTGGTAATATGATTGGTATAGAGAGAACGGAGAATATTAATCAGTTGGTTGAAATATATTCTGCTGCAGATATTTTTATAAACCCGACATATCAAGATACATTACCTACAGTCAATATTGAAGCGCTTGCTTGTGGTACTCCTGTTATAACTTATGATACCGGAGGCAGTGCTGACATTGTAGATTCTGATACGGGAATGGTTTTAAAACGTGGGGATATTCATACGTTATTAGAAAAGATTTTAGAAATAAGAGAAAGAGGTAAAGAGTCTTATATAACAAAATGTCGCCAAAGAGCATTACAATTTTTTGATAAGTCAAAGCAGTTGAGTTACTACTTGTCTCTTTATGATCAATTACTAAATAAAGAAAGATAGTTCTTCTTTCATAGTTATGAAAATATCCCTTGTTACTGTCACTTTTAATAGTGCTAAAACGCTTCGTGATACGATTCATTCTGTTCTTTCGCAGTCTTATACTAATATAGAATATATAATAGTGGATGGTTTGTCTAATGATGAAACCGTTGCACTTATTAAAGAATATGAACCTCTATTTCAAGGTCGTTTGAAATGGATAAGTGAGAAAGATAAGGGACTCTATGATGCTATGAATAAAGGGATTCGAATGTCTACCGGGGATATTGTCGGGATTATTAATTCGGATGATTTTTATCATAGAGAAGATGTTTTAGAGAAAGTTGCTCAATCGTTTGAAGTTGGTGAAACAGAGGCGATTTATGGAGATGTACGTTTTGTAAACCCTGATAATTTGGATAGGACAGTTCGCTATTATTCTTCTAAAAGGTTTGTCCCATCCTTGTTTCGATTCGGATTTATGCCTGCCCATCCAACATTTTTTACATATAGAAAATATTTTGACCTGTTTGGCTATTATAAAACAAATTATAAAATAGCTGCTGATTATGAATTGCTTGTTCGTTTTTTATATGTACATCGGTTAAAAAGTAAATATTTGCCTTTGGATTTTATGAAAATGAGAACAGGAGGTGTGAGTACAGCTTCTATTAAGAGTAATATCTTATTGAATAAAGAGATAGTAAGGGCATGTAAGGAGAATGGAATATGGACTTGTTATCCCTTGCTTTTATTAAAATATTTAGTAAAAGTGTTTGAACTGATTTTTATAAAAAAATGAATATACTTATTTCTGGAATTCATGGTTTTATAGGCTCTAATTTTATTGGGGCTTTGAAAGATAAACATACTTTGTATGGGCTTGATATTGTTTTTCCTGCTAAAGATGGAGTCGTTAATACTTTTTCTTGGAGAGATATTGAACCCACATCTTTCCCTTTTCAAGCCCTTCCTCAGTTTGATGCCATTATTCATCTTGCCGGAAAGGCTCATGATACGAAAAACCAATCGGTTGCTCCA
>ERZ791659.1623-NODE-1623-length-11363-cov-2.02237_pt1 | contig 11363 bp, 10 predicted proteins | sample MGYA00510053_ERZ791659 | MGnify/ENA primary metagenome ERZ791659 (study PRJEB30046, sample SAMN00715192) | human gut metagenome | study: EMG produced TPA metagenomics assembly of the A metagenome-wide association study of gut microbiota in type 2... | reverse complement strand
GAATCTGATCTAATATCGTTCCACGTATTCGCAGACTCGCATATGTTTCAAACTTAACTTCTTTTCCGAGATCAAATTTATCGATTGCATCGATCAAACCAAAGATGCCATAACTTACAAGATCATCATATTCCACATTATATCCGAGATACATGCTCAATCTTCCGGCAACAAGCTTGACAAGAGGTGAATATTCTATTATTAGTTTTTCTCTTAACTCCGGTGTCTTTTTTTTCTGATATTCTTCCCAGAGTTTCTCTCTATCTACCGTTTTCATATGAAGCCCCCAGGTTCAAGTTATTCACTCTTCTTCTCCCCGTCCGAGTCTGACTGTTCCTGTGTCTGTTCTTCTTCGGACTCTTCCTGTTTTTCTTCAGGTTCATCCATTTCTTTAAAGTTTTTGTCAAGAACCAGTTTCACAATGCATCCTAACACATAAAAAATAATTAAAACTGCAAGCAATGTCTTGATAAAAACATCCGTTTCCATATGTTGTACAATTCCAATGATGCATGTAACAAACCCTGCAAGCAGCATCACAACTGCCGGTATGCCTTTTGTTTTCATAATCTCTCCACTAAAAACGTTTTTAACGACTTTTTAAATAGTTTTAATTGGCTTTCCTACTGATTTTATCAAGAATTCTCCGGTATCACAATGTAACTCAACCGTACGTCCATAGTTTAATCCGGTATCTTCGGCAACTAGCCGGATTCCTTTTTCTTTTAAAATCTTCTTTGCTGCTTCTGCATTTCTCGCGCCGATATTTCCGACATCTGATAAACCACTGACCTCAAACATCTTCGCACCGCCAGCAATCTTGGCAACAAGCCTTGTCTTACTTGCCCCTGCAGCAATGACTTTTTTTAATAATTCTTCAATTCCTGTATCTGCGAATTTTGCCTTATTTGAATTGTTGCTCACTTTTGTGCTGTCTGGAAGCATATAATGTACCATGCCGCCAATCTTTGTAACCGGATCATAGAGTGTCAGGCCAATACAGGATCCAAGTCCAAGTGTTGTGAGTCCGTCAGGAGCTTTACATACATTCAAATCCGCCATTCCAACTTTAATGATATTCCCCATACAAACTCCTTATAGTGACAATCCAAGTGCTGACAATATTTTGTAATAAGATTCCTGTTCCGGCATCAGAATAAAATAACCTCTGATTGCCACATCTGCACAAATCTCTGTTTCGATCAATAATGCACGGTCACCAACCAGACCAAACTCAATGGCCGGGACACTCAAAATAGCAGCCGCCATATCGACACAGATATACGGAACAGATGGTAAAATCGTTAAATTTGTCATGGAAGCCAGTGCTGAAAGGTAGGACGCTGTAATAATATTCCCCACCTCTTTCAATGCTGAAAGTTCCATTTCATCAAAAACTTCCATCTGCTCATGAACCACATTTTCCTTCATTAAAAGCTTATCCGCAAGATAATGTCCCGATTCTAAATCCAGTAAGAACATCATGCTTCCATCAATATCATGCGATACCTCAAGAAAAATACCAATCACCGTCTCTTCTTCCGGTCCGATCGCACTTCCTAATTTTCCTACGTCCATCAATTTTACATTTGGAACTTTCATGTCAATGCGGGTGCCGACCATATTTGCGATTGCGGTCGCTGCATTACCGGAGCCGACATTTCCGATTTCCTTGAGCACGTCCACGTACATATCATTAACTTCATCCAACGTATACTTTGCCATTTATTTTCTCCATCTGTTTTTGCATAATAAACACAGTGAGACCTTATAGGAAAGGTCTCACTTTATGGAATTACGCATTTTCTTTTTCTTCTACAATCGCACTGATCTCAAATAAAGAAATCAGTTCGTCCCCATGCTTACCAACACCATTGATAAACATTGCTTTTCCGTCTTTGCTTCCGCTTGCTTTATCAATCTCATCTGTACCTAAAGTAACAACTTCTTTTACTTCATCTACAATGATTCCGATGGTTCCTTTTTCCTCAAGCTTCAAAATAATAATTCTGCTGGCATTTGTGATTACATCATCATCCAGATTCATTTTTTTACGCACACTCATAACAGGTACAATCTCACCACGAAGATTGATAACGCCCTTAAAGTATGTCTGGATTTTAGGAACACGTGTAATTTTCTGCATGCGCACAATATTGTCAATATAGCTGATATCAATTCCGTACTGTTCGCTGCCGATTTTTACAACAATATACTGTTTTGCATCGTTTTCAGCGATATCTATATTTTTCTCCATATTCGTCTCCTCCATTACATCAATGTATTAACGTCAAGGATTAATGCAACTTCACCATCGCCAAGAATGGTTGCGCCACTGATAATCTTATTGTTGGTAATATATTTTCCAAGAGATTTGATAACGATCTCCTGCTGTCCAATCAGATTATCTACAACAAGACCTGCAAGGCTGTCACCTTTCTTAACGATAACAACAGTAAGATTCTCCGGCTCTTCCTGCTTTTCTTCCATATCCAGAACCTGATCAAGACGAATCAGTGGAATAACGGCACCACGAAGATGGATCACTTCCTGAGCCTGAACATATTTGATCTCATTTACCGGAATGCTCTCTATATTCGCAATCGATCCAAGTGCGATCGCATATTTTTCATCGCGGATCTCAACCATCAATGCCTGGATAATTGCAAGTGTCAGTGGTAAACGAACAATAAAGGTTGTTCCCTCGCCAAGTTTTGTACGAACCTCAACGTCACCACCAAGTGCTTCGATATTGGATTTTACAACGTCAAGTCCAACACCACGTCCGGAAATATCGGTAATCTTCTTTGCCATAGAGAAGCTTGGAAGGAATAAGAGATTGATAATCTCTTTCTGGCTCATGTTCTCTGCCTGCTCTGCTGTGATAACACCGCGCTCAACCGCTTTGTCTCTTACCGCTGCGACATCAATACCATTACCATCATCTCCAACTTCAATGATAACATTATTACCTTCCTGGAAAGCTTTTAAGAAGATAGAACCAACTTCCGGTTTTCCTCTCTCTACACGGGTTGCATTGTCTTCCAGACCGTGGTCAGCGGAGTTACGGAGTAAATGCTGTAATGGATCACCGATCTGGTCGACTACAGTTCTGTCTAACTCTGTATCTTCACCAGTCATATACAATTCCATTTTCTTTCCTAACTTACGGGAAAGATCACGGATCATACGTGGGAACTTATTCACAACGCTCTCGATAGGTACCATTCGGACTTTCATAACGGACTCATGAAGGTTTGTTGTGATACGCTCTAAGTATTCGATCTGCTCATGGAAAGACTGGTTCTGATATTCACCGCTCTCATTGGAGCTGATGGAAACCAGACTGTTCTTTGCAATGATAAGCTCTGATACCTGATTCATCAGGGCATCCAGTTTTTCAATATCCACACGGACAGTTCTTCCGGTTACCGGTTTTGCATTCGTCTGTTTCTTTGCTGCGGCAGCCGGTGCTTTTTTCTCAGCAGCTTTCGGAACTTCTGCCGGTGCTTCCTTCTGTTCCGTTGCAGCTTCTTTTGCCTGCTGTTCTTCCTGTGCGGCTGCTTCTTTCAAATATTCCTCAAGATGGATTTCTTCTGCATCTACTTTTTCAATCTCAGAAACCGCTTTTGCTGCAGCTACAATCTTGTCTGTTTCCTCTTCGGAAGCAAGGAAAAAGCTGAAATCAAGTTCAAACTTCTCGTCCTCGATATCCTGTGAACTTGGACGGTATACTAAAATCTGTCCAAAATCTTCTACAGCCTTAAATACAAGGAATGCACGGGCTGCTTTTAAAAGACAGTCTTTCTGGATACGAACTGTCATGGCATAAATATGCTGACCATTCGATTCAGCTTCACGGATTGCTTTTTTCTCTTCCTCCGTGAGTTCGATTTTTTCCTGTCCCTCTTTTTCTTCCTGAGTTGCTGCCGGTGCTGCTTCTTTTACTTCAGAAACCTCTTTATTCTCTGCTTCTGCCTCACCGTCTACCTTTGCAATAAAGTCATTTAATTCTTTGATGATAACTTCATTATCCTCAGTTCCTTCATCGGAAGTGCCCTTAATATTATCAAGATATCCCTCAAGGGCATCCAGACATTTGAATAAGAGATCAATCATTCCACTTGTAACTTTGACACGGTCACTTCGTACTTCCTGAAATACGTTTTCCATATCGTGTGTCAAATGCTGCATTCTCTTAAAGCCCATGGTACCTGCCATCCCCTTTAAAGAGTGTGCGGCACGGAACACTTCATTGATCGTATCTTTATTGTCCGGCTCCTTTTCAAGAACCATGATACAATCGCTTAATGTCTGCAGATGTTCTTCTGATTCATCAATAAATATTTCCAGATACTGGCTTACATCCATGTTATTTTACCCCCACATTCTTTGTGATTGAATTTGCTACTTCTGTTAACGGGACAACTTCATTTACAAGTCCCGTCTCCGCGATTGCTTTCGGCATGCCATAAACAACACATGTCTTTGCATCCTGTGCAATCGTATAAATTGGTTTAACTTTTGATAATTCCAGAATTCCATTGGTTCCATCTGCTCCCATTCCTGTCAGTACAACACACACAACCTGATCATATCCACATGTCCGCAAAGAATCATATGTAATATTTGCACACGGTTTCAGTCCACCGATTGGTGGCATGTCGTTGTATACAATCTTATGTGAGCCATCCGGGCACTTCTTTACTTCCATGTGTTTTCCGCCCGGAGCAATGTAAACAGTTCCTTTTTTCAGGACTTCTCCATTCTCGGCCTCCTTTACATGGATCTTGCTGATCTCATCCAGACGATTCGCCATGGAATTGGTAAACCCGGCCGGCATATGCTGCACAAGAACCATTGGAGCATCCAGATTTGCAGGCAGATAAGGAATTACACTCTGTAAAGCTTTTGGTCCACCGGTAGAACATGCAAGTGCAACAATTTTATTTTTAAATTTCGTTCCACCAGATATGTCACGTCTCTGCACGGCAGTGACAGGCGCCACAGCAGGTTTGCGTTCTGTTAGGCTTATCCGCTCAGTCTTTAAAACTGCGTTTAAAATCCCTAAAACTTCTTTCCGGAACGCATCCCCTTTTGCCTCAATAATATTCGTTGGTTTTGTGACAAAATCAACTGCTCCACGCTCCATTGCAAGAATCGTTACATCCGCATCCCGTGTCGTCATGGTACTGACCATGATCACATTCGTCTTAATGTGATCCTTCTGCAGACGTTCCAAAAGTTCAAGACCGTCCATTCTTGGCATATTCACATCAAGAATCACACCATCATAACGATTCACTTTCAACTTTTCATATGCTTCCAGTCCATCCCGACATACATCTGTTGCCTGAAATGTATCATCTGAATTGATTATATCACATATAACCCTTCTCATGAGTGCAGAGTCATCAACAACAAGAATATTTTTTTTCATAATCGCTACCTTTTATCCTTTTGACGTGTTAATCGTTCCTCTTCAAAAATATATCGAATAATATCCTCTCGTACTCTGTCGTCTTTGATCATAAACTTGACGCGGGAAACATATTTCTTTTCCGTTACCTGCTCCTTCTTCTCGCAGGAAATAACAGAACCAACAATATGGAATTCCTGATTCATTCTTTCATTTGCGAGATGTGCTACCGCAAGGATATGATCTCCACTCTTTAACTCCGTATCTGAATTAAAGCGGATGCCTCCACCGCTGATGTCAACGATCGTACCTGTCCTTATCTTGTCATTAAAATGTTCATCGCGCAATTGGGCAAAAATCTCTTCCACTGTTGCAAGATCTGCCTGCTCTTCCGTCAGTTCAAAAAACTTAAAATCAATGGAACACTCATATCGGTAAAATTCCCTGCGCTGGAACTTTTCCAGACGTGTTTTAAGTTCTACTTCCAGTGTATAAATATTATCCCGCTTGAAGCGCTCTACGATCTGTCCGATACTTTTATATAAGAATCCTCCGGAATAAAAAACAAATTCCAAACGTACATCCAGAGGAAGAAGAATCAGTTTTGTTCCCTCTGTAGGCATTGAAATCTCAAGATTGCCACGCTTATTTATATCAAGAACCTGGCTTTTGTAAACTTTAACCGTATCGCCAGTCCGCTCCTCATTTTCAACCTGTTGTAATAACCTGATATCGATCTTGTCACCAGGCTTTATCAAATCTGTAAATGCCATATAGCTCCTCTCCTTATGAAAGGTTAAATAATTTTGTCAGAAATTGTCTGAAAGCATTTTGTTCCGAAGAATCCTGCTTTCCGCCAGACACTAAATACTGTGCCAGTTCCTCAAACCGTTTTGAAGACCTTGCATTCGGTGACACGATGGAAACCGGTTTTTGTATCCGCACCGCTTTCTCTAACATCGCATCCTGTGGAATGATCCCAATATAATGGACAGAGCCATCCAGAAACTGTTTTACAACCGATTCCAGTTTGTCAAAAACCATCTTTCCCTCACCAAAGGAAGCAGCACGGTTCGTCAGTACATGGATCACCGATTCATTCTTATCGTATTTCGGATTGCGGTAAAGCATTTTCAATAACGAATATGCATCGGTAAGTGAACTTGGTTCCGGTGTAGTCACAAGTAAAATCTCCGGACTGGACGCAACAAACTCCATGACACTGTCTGAAATTCCTGCGCCTGTATCAACGATCACAACATCTGCAATCGTAGAAAGCTTTTCCACTGACTTTACCAGATAACTGATCTGATCCAGTGTCAGATTACTCAGTCCCATAATACCGGAGCCGCCGGAAATAAAGCCAACCCCCTCCGGTCCATCCGTAATGATATCCTCGATCTCTTTGTCATGATAGATCAGATCGTTCAGGCTGTACTTAGGAATTGTTCCAAACATCACTTCCACGTTTGCAAGTCCGATATCTGCATCAAAAATGATCGTTTTCAAACCCATCCGCTGAAACTGGACTGCAAGATTTACGGCAATGTTGGATTTTCCCACACCGCCCTTTCCACTTGTGACAGTGATGATCCTGGCGGGCTTTTTTGTTCTCTGATTCTGTTTTTTGATCACATTGCGCAGTTCTTCTGCCTGATCCATCTGTTACTTTCCTCCAAGTAGCTGTTTTACCACCATCTGGGTATTAAATACTTCAAAATCATCCGGAACGCTCTGACCATTTGTCATGTATGACAGATCTGCTCCTGAATATAACCGGATATTTAAAATATTACCAAATGAAGTGGTTTCATCTAATTTTGTAAAAATAATCTTATATTCTGCAATTTCCTTATAAATATCAACAATCTCCATAAGATCTTTATACTTCGTTGTTGCACTTAATACAAGGTAAACTTCCTTCTCATATTTTGGTTCAAGACCATCGATCAGTTTCTTAATATCTTCACGCTGTTCCTCATTCTTATGGGAAAAACCTGCGGTATCCACAAATACAAGGTCGTATTCAGCCAGTGTCTCCAAAGCCTGATTGAGTTCTTCCGCAGAATAAATGATCTTCACCGGTGCATCTAAAATATTGGCGTAAATCTTCAACTGCTCTGCCGCTGCGATACGATAGGTATCTGCTGTCAGCATAGCTACTTTTTTCTCATGCTCCACCTTGTACTTTGCTGCGATCTTGGCGATCGTGGTTGTTTTGCCTACTCCTGTAGGTCCTACAAAAAATATAACACGCGGCTTCTTTCCTGACAAGTCAATGCAATTTGGCTCCCCAAGTTTTAAAATCATCTTCTGGTAAACATTGGAAAGAATAATATCAACATTGCTTCCGCTGTTTGTAACCTTCTCAGCTTCATCGAGAATCTGATTGACATACTTTTCATTTACATCATTGTTCAGCATGGTACGGTAGAGCATCTTCATAAACTTGAAATTTTCAAGATTTTTTGGAGATGCCTTAGGAGTCACCGGCATTTCTGCCTCCCTTGCTCCATCTTCACTGAGCTTTTTTTCCAAAATATTGGAAAGGTTTTCCAATTTCTTTTCAATATCACTTTCGCTCTTATTCACCACAACTTCTTTTTCTGGTGTTACCGGACGCTGATAGGAAGGCGCTGGCTCAACAGTTTTTTCTGCCGGAAGCGGAATACTGATCTTCTCATCTGCGGCAAGATTAATATTTTCAATCTTTTTCTGCTGCATTGCTGCCATCTGGACAGCATTTAAAAACTGCTCCTTTTCCTCGATCGCTGCAGTGACTTCAAAGGTAGAGCCCTTAAAAAAATTAAAAAGCCCCTTTGGTTTGATTTCTTTTACATTCATCACAACAGCTCCGGCTCCAAGCTCCTGTCTTGCCTTCTCTGTTGCCTCTTCCTGTGTTTTTCCCTGGAATTTTTTTATTGTCATTTATGCTGTCACCATCCCTACTGATTGTAATTCAATATTCGATTCCACTTCATTGTATGAAACAACGATCAGATCTTTGAAATAATCTTCTGTCAGTTTCTTAAAATACATACGGACAATCGGCGAAGTGATAACGATCGGAGTTTTTCCCATATTTTCAAGCTTTGCAGCCTCCTGCTCCAAAGATGCCATAATAGCCTTGGTACGTTCAGGATCTAAGGTCAAATACGCTCCCTGCTCTGTCTGCTTGACTGACGACATAATCTCCTGCTCGATCTTCGGATCTAACGTGATCACACTGGTCGTCTCATTTGCCGGGAAGAATTTATTTGAGATCGCCCTCTTCAGACTCTGACGGACATATTCTGTCAGGACATCCGTGTCTCTTGTCACAGCGGCATGATCTGCAAGTGTTTCAAAAATAGTTAAAAGATCACGGATGGAAATTCCTTCGCTCAATAAATTCTGTAATACTTTCTGTACTTCACCAAGACCAAGCAATTTTGGTATCAGTTCGTCCACAAGAACCGGATTGCTCTCTTTCAGATTGTTGACCAGATTCTGTACATCCTGTCTTGTCAAAAGTTCTGCAATATGGTTCCGGATCACCTCTGTCAGGTGTGTAGCAATAATGGATGGCGGATCGACAACGGTATATCCAAGGCTTTCCGCTCTCTCCCTCTGGCTCTCTGTGATCCAGATCGCAGGCAGATGGAAGGATGGCTCAAAGGTCGGAATACCAGTGATCTCTTCCTCTACATACCCTGGATTCATCGCCATATAATGGTCAAAAAGGATCTCTCCCTCTGTCACCTGGATACCCTTGATCTTAATAATATACTGGTTCGGATTCAGCTGGATATTATCACGCAGACGGATGATCGGCACAACCGTACCAAGTTCCAAGGCGATCTGTCTACGGATCATGACAACACGGTCAAGAAGGTCGCCACCCTGATTGACATCTGCCAATGGAATAATACCATATCCAAACTCCAGTTCGATCGGATCTACCTGAAGCAGTGAAACAACATTTTCCGGTTTGCGTATCTCCTCTGCCTCCGTCTCTGCCTCACTCACTTCCTCCTCAATGCTCTCCACACGGATCTGTTTATCCATCATACGTCCGGAAATGATGAACACAAGACCAAGACCGACAAAGAGATACCATGTCAAAGGTGTCGTGATTCCCAAAAATGCAAGCGTTGCACCAACCAGATAAAGCACCTTCGGAATGCCAAAAAGCTGGCTTACCAGAACAGTTCCAAAATCTGCTTCCTTGGAAGCTTTCGTTACCAGAATACCGGTTGACAGAGAAATCAGAAGCGATGGGATCTGGGAACAAAGTCCGTCACCGATGGTGAGGATACCATATTGCTGGATCGCTTCTGCAAAGCTTAATCCCTGACTCATCACGCCCATGACCGTACCACCGATCAGGTTGATAAATGTAATGATAAGACCTGCCGTTGCATCTCCCTTAACATACTTTGTAGCACCATCCATGGAACCAAAGAAAGCGGATTCTTCCTGAATCTTATTTCTGCGCTCCCTTGCTTCCTTCTCTGTGATCGCTCCGGTGTTTAAGTCAGCGTCGATCGCCATCTGTTTACCCGGCATTGCATCCAGTGTGAAACGTGCTGTTACCTCTGCAACTCGCTCAGAACCTTTATTAATAACTACAAACTGGATAATAATGAGTACAATGAATATGATTGCACCAATGACAAGATCACCGCCACCTACGAACTGGCCAAACGTTGTGACAACATTACCAGGTGCTCCTGTTGAAAGGATCAGTCTGGTAGACGACACGTTCAGTGAAATTCTAAAAATAGTCGTGAACAGTAAAAGAGTCGGGAAGAAAGACATATCCAGTACTTCCTTCACGAATAATGTATTAAACAGTATAATTAACGCGATAGAAATATTGATCGCGATCATCACATCCAACAAGGTGGAACTGATTGGAACAATGAAAAAAATAACGGCCGCAAGTAAATATAACGCTACGCCAATGTCCGCTTTTTTCATGCCTTTTCCTCCTTAGTCACTCTCAAATTATTTTTCTCTCATATTGTAAACCATTGCGAGGATCTCGGCAACTGCCTGATACAGTTCCGGTGGAATTTCCTGTCCGATATCCACGTTTGCATACAGCATCCGCGCAAGTGGTTTGTTTTCCACAATCTCAATATGATGTTCTCTGGCAGCCTCTTTGATTTTCTGTGCCAGATAATCTTCTCCCTTTGCAAGAACAACCGGTGCCTTTGATGTCTCAGCATCATACTTGATCGCAACTGCAAAGTGAGTCGGGTTCGTGATGACAACGTCCGCTTTTGGAACATCCTGCATCATACGTCTTCTGGAAGCCTCACGCATACGCTGTCTTTGTCTGCCTTTGATTTCCGGATTACCCTCTGTATTTTTAAACTCGTCCTTTATTTCCTGCTTGGTCATCTTCATATCTTCATTAAATCGATACTTCTGATAAATAAAATCTGCCAGACCAATGACTAAATAGACGAGACTGATTTTCAAACCAGCATTGATGATCACCGTTCCGCAAAGCATGATCGCCTGCATCAGCGGGATCTCATATAATATAAAAATATCCTGTGCATTGCCCCTGATCGAGGTATATGCAACATAGATGATCACAAAAATTTTAAGAATAGATTTGATCAGTTCAAAAATAGAATCCTTTGAAAAAATTCTTTTAAATCCATTGATTGGATTAAATTTATCGAATTTTGGCTGCAACGGTTTCCCTGTCACTTTCCACCCAACCTGGATCACACTGATCAGCGCCGTCACAACAAATCCAAATGCAAAAAAGGGAACACAGACGATCAGAATCTGTATCAGTGCATCGGACATAAGCGCTGCGGCTGACTTTTCCGTCACATCAACGGCATTCTCCCTTACAAAATCCGGTATCCTGCCGTAGATATCCACAAAACTATTCATGAGTCTGTTACCCACAAATGAAACAAAAATTTTCAGGACAAGAAGT
>ERZ791659.1609-NODE-1609-length-11426-cov-1.99103_pt1 | contig 11426 bp, 8 predicted proteins | sample MGYA00510053_ERZ791659 | MGnify/ENA primary metagenome ERZ791659 (study PRJEB30046, sample SAMN00715192) | human gut metagenome | study: EMG produced TPA metagenomics assembly of the A metagenome-wide association study of gut microbiota in type 2... | reverse complement strand
ATAAATAACTATTTGAATCAGGAAAGAGAACAGGTTAATAACTGTTTGGTAAAACGTTTGTTAAACCAATTGTCTCCACGCCAGCGTGAGGCATTGACTTTATATTATATAGAGGAAAGAAAGTACGAGGATATTTGTGAAATTATGAATATGAATTATCAATCTGTTCGTAATTTAATGCATCGTGGATTGTCTAAGTTAAAGAGTATTGCAGGATAAGATGTTGAGACTTGTTAAGCTGGAATAGTAAAGTTCTCATTAAAAAAAGTTTTTGTTTATAGTGGTTAGATAAGCTTTTCATGGTTAGTTTAAAAAGGTAATAAGTTTTGGTGTTAGTTTTTGCTATTTATTTGATAGGATTTTTAGGGTATTTTCAGTAGGTAATGGTTCAATAGTCCGGATATATAAAATATTTCCGGATTATTTGTTTTAATTGAGTACACAAATTAACTTGCATCGTCCTCTATGTATAAAACCGAGAATATGAATATTGGAATGTTAAATACAGTGGAAGATTTCTTAAAGGATGATAGCTTCATTAGATATGTCTTGGATGGGTCTAAGGAGAAAGATTCTGATTGGGATATTTATTATGAAAAACATCCGGAAGACAGAGATACATTTGAAGAAGCAAAGGCTGTTTTATTAGCTCCTTCGGATATCGATTCAGGATTACTTTTGTCTGAAAAGGAAGACTTGAAAAATTGGATACTTGAAAGTATAGAAGTTAAAACCGAAATCTAATAGGATTTTATTCTTATGACAACCAATTTATCTAGATATATATTATATGTGATATTAGCAATTATAGCTATTCCTTCACAAAATGTTTTAGCCGGTACTAGAAAAGCATTAGAAAAGAAAGAGCGTTATAAAATTGCTGTTTGTGATTGGATGATTCTTAAACGCCAGAAAATTGGTGCTTTTCAATTGGCAAAAGAGTTGGGTTGTGATGGCTTGGAGTTAGATATGGGTAGTTTGGGAAAAAGAGACTCTTTTGATAATAAATTGCGGGAAGTGTATTTTCAAGAACTGTTCAAAGAAAAAGCATTAGAAAATAATATTGAGATATCATCAATTGCCATGTCCGGTTTTTATGGGCAGTCATTTGTAACAAGACCAAATTATAAGGACTTAGTTCAAGATTGCTTGAACACAATGAAAGTCATGGGAGTAAAAGTTGCTTTTTTACCGTTGGGATTTGGTGGTGATTTAAAAAATAATCCGGAAATTCGTCCGGAATTAGTTGCCCGTTTAAGAGTAGTGGGGGATATGGCGGAAAAAGATGGAGTAGTAATCGGTATTGAAACTTCTTTGACTGCTAAGGAAGAAATAGAACTATTGAAAGAGATTGATTCGCCCGGCATAAAGATATATTTTAAATTTCAAAATGCTCTTGAAGCAGGGAGAAACCTATACAAAGAGTTAAAAATACTAGGTAAAGAACGTATTTGCCAAATTCATTGTACAGACACGGATGGAGTGACTTTACCTTACAATGATCGTTTGGATATGAAGAAAGTTAAAAAAATATTGGATAAGATGAGATGGAAAGGTTGGCTTGTTGTAGAGCGTTCCAGAAATAAAGATGATGTCAGGAACGTAAAAAAGAATTTTGGAGAGAATGTAACTTATTTAAAAAATATATTTCAAAAGTAAATATGCCTTTAATTATTAATTCTATGGATCAGAAAAGGAGCAAGAAACGGTTTATGCATGAAACTAATTTGCGTAAACCACTTTGTGCTGCTTTGATTCTATGTTCGTGTTTAATTGCATCTCCTACAGTAACTTGGGCTGCAGATGGTGTGGAAACAACCCAGAATGTGAATCAACAGCAAATAACTGTAAAAGGTACAGTTGTAGATGTAAATGGTGAACCGATTATTGGAGCCAGTATTGCAGCAAAAGGAGGTACTACAGGAACGATAACTGATATTGATGGAAACTTCTCATTGTCAATACCTGCGAATACTCAACTTGTAGTCTCTTTTATTGGTTATGAACGTCAATTTATTACTCCGAAAGCAGGACAATCTTTGAAGATTGTATTAAAAGAAGACACTGAAGTTTTGGATGAAGTTGTAGTTGTTGGTTATGGTACGGTAAAACGCGCGAATTTGACAGGAGCAGTATCAAGCGTTAAAATGAAAGATTTGGAAGATATCCCTGCGACGAACTTGGCTTCTGTACTGATGGGAGCTATGCCGGGTGTGTCAATTGGTGAAGCTACGGGTAATCCATTGGGGACACCAACCCCGGTACAAGTGGCTCTTGGAATGCAGAACCTCCTTTGTATGTTATTGATGGATTTATTCGGGATGCAGATGCTTTTAATGCTTTGGACCCTTCTGAAGTAGATAATATTTCAATATTGAAAGATGCTCAAGCTGCAGTTTATGGTGTACGTGGCGCTGGTGGTGTTGTATTGGTTACTACTAAAAAAGGAAAAGAAGGTAAAACTCGGATTAATTATTCCGGTTCTTATGGATTTTCGCAAGGAGTGAAAATGCCAGAGATGATGAGTGCCTATGAACAAGGGGTAGCTATGAATGACATGTATAAAGATGAAATGTTGGTTGCTGAACCTGTCGAAGGTCATATTCGCTTTAGTGATGCAGAATTAGAAACATTGAAAGGGCTAAATTATAATTGGTTGGACGAAGCTTGGAAGAATGCTCAGAATACTCGTCATACGTTGAATGTTTCCGGAGGTAGTGATAAAATAAGCTATTTTATTGGTGGTTCTTATATGTGGGCAGATGGTAATTTTGCAAATTTGAATACAAATAAGTTTAATGTTAGAAGTGGTTTGGATGTGAATTTTACAAAAGAGTTGAAAGGTAGTTTTTCTGTAAATTATTCAACACGTTCTTCTGAAATGCCATTGAATGAGAAAGATGCAGAGCCGGACCGAATGTATGGTACTTTTAGTAATTTGGTGCGTATGCCACGTTGGTATCCCTCTTATCTTGATGGAAAACCAGTTGGTAATGGAGTATCTTCTACAGGTTCTCATCCTCTTGAGATTCTTCGTTCTGGTTCTCAAAAAAATACACGTTCTGATGATATTTCTATTGGAGCAAGATTGGACTATGATATTAAATGGGTGAAGGGACTGAAGGTCGGTTTATCGTTTAATTATAATAGGACTTCTTCTTCAAGTAAGCAAATTGCTAAATCTTATAATGTTTACAATTTCATTGGGATGGAATCAAGTTTGTATATTCCGACAAATGTACTTAATGAGGATAATCCTTCTACCCTCTTTACAAATGCAGAAAAATATGAAGCCGGATCTAATTTTGCTTTTGGATATCAGTTGAATCCGTCTATATCTTATAGTCGAACATTTGGAAAACATGATGTTAGTGTTATGGCCGTGTACGAGCAGTCAAGAACAGGTGGAAACTCAATGTCCGTATCTAAAAGTGATATGGAGATTGATGGATGGGACTCTATGGAGGCTTTCAAAACATATTCAACTGGAGCTGCATCTCCTAATACGGAAGATCGTCGTCAATCATATATTGCTCGTTTGAATTATTCATATGGTGATCGTTATTTTGTTGAGGCAGCAGCGCGCTATGAAGCGTCTACAAATTTTGCTCCCGGTCATCGTTGGGGATTTTTTCCTTCTGTATCTTTAGGCTGGAAGATTTCTGAAGAATCTTGGTTTAAAGATAATGTGAATTTTATGGATAATTTGAAATTGCGTGCTTCTTATGGACGTTTAGGTAACGACAAAGCCGTTTTGGGGCAGTGGCGTGAATTTTACGAAAGTGTAGGTTATAAATATGCACTTGGGACAGATGTTCCTGTTTTAGGAATACGCCCTAAATTGGAAGGACTGGTTTATATTTTGTCAACGTGGGAAAAAACTGATAATTTTAATGCTGGCGTTGATATGCGTTTTTTGAATTGTTTGAATTTTAGTGTAGATGGCTTTTTTAAGCATACCTTTGATATTCTTGATGATGCAAAAAGTACTTTTCCTCAATCTTCAGGTGTTAGTGGTAATACTCCGAAGTTGAATTATGGTATTCAAAATGCTTGGGGAATTGAATTAGAATTAGGTTATCAAAAACAGTTGAATAAAGATTGGGGGATAACGGCAAAGGCTAATTGGTCATGGAATTCAAGCAAAGTTATTCGTAAATATCAGAATCCAGGTATAATAGGCACTTGGCGAGATGAAAATGGTAGAGTTAGAGGTGGAGAAACGGGCTATCATTGTTTAGGAATTGCTCGTACTTGGGAAGATGTAGAAAATTACAAGAGCTATTTACGTAGTCATTTGAGTGATCCGAATGGAATAATAAAAGTTGGAAATATATTGGAAGAAAATTTCGCTCCGGGTATGTTAATGTTTGAAGCCTTGGGTAGCCCTTCTTATGTTGATGAAAATGGCGTGAGACATGATGGAAAACCTGATGGTATAATTACTGATGATGATACGCGTTATATTAGTAAATATAGTACTCCTCCTTATACGTATGGAATAACATTGGGCTTTTCTTGGAAAGATTTGAAAGTAGAAGCTTTATTGAATGGTTCATTTGGGAATGATGTTATTTTTGATAAAGGATTTTATACCGATGCTTCAGGGGGAAAGCGTAGCGGAGATTTCCTTTCTGCAACTTCAAATCAGTTGAAAGAATGGTATGGTAATTATTGTACTTTAGTACAGAATGGAGATGGTACGATTGCTTTAGCTAATCAAAATGCAAAATATCCTCGTTTAGATAATTATTCCGGTCGTTCTTTGCGTTCTGATTTTTGGATGCGAGATGGACATACATTGCGTTTGCGTAATTTAAATATATCTTATAGCATTCCAAGACAATTTGTTAAGAAGATAGGGTTAGAGCAATTGCGTGTATTCTTTACTGGTACCAATCTTTGGACAATTATTAATCCCTATCCGTATAAAGATGCAAGTGTAGGATATTGGTCTGATTATCCTCAGATTAGAACATTTAATTTTGGTATAAACATCAGCTTATAATAAAATATATGAAATCATTAAATAAAATAATCCTGCTGTGCGTTGTTGTACCGATATTTAGCGCATGCAGTGACTTTTTGGATGTGAAAGATGAATCTGCGATTAACCCTGCAATTTGGGATTCTTATAAATCTTCGACACTTTATGTAAATAATGTATATAATGCTTGTATGCCTACATTTGGAGGTGATAATATTACAGGGACACTTACATCTTCAGGTCTTAGTGATGAGGCGGTTGGGTCTGATACTCCTGATATGCTTTTAGGTTCTTTGAACCTAGGTTCTGTTTCTGCTTTTTCTGCTCTGAACTATCAAGCAATCCGCTATATTAATATCGGGTTGAATAATATGAAAAATTCAGCGTTGCGAGGTGAAGAAAGGAATAATATCTTGGGGCAATTTTATTTCTTTCGTGCTTTTCAACATTGGAAAATGATAGTAATGCATGGGGGAGTACCTTATATGAAAGATGTGGTGGGTTATGATAGTTCAGATGACTTATTGAATGCAAAACGTAATACTACATCTGAATGTATCCAGTTTATCAAAGAAGACTTAAATTTAGCAATGGAATATCTTCCTAGTAAGTGGTTAGGTGCGGATGCTGGTCGTGTAACAAAAGCTTCAGCAGCAGCTTTCTTAGGTCGTGTACTCACATTCTATGCGAGTCCACAGTTTAATCCAACTCAAGATATTGAACGTTGGGAAGATGCTTATCGTGCAAATTTGAAGGCTGATAGTATCTGCTTGGCAGATGGTGTAAAATTGATGGATATCACTACTCCTCAAACGAGTTCTTGGCCTGTTGCTACTGATCTGAATAAGATTTTTACAACGGAAAATAATGTTGAGGTTTTATTAGTTAGAAAGTATACTGTTACAGGTGAAAATTTAACTCATAAGTATGAGCAAAGTGTGCGTCCGGAGAATTTAACTGGCACAAAGCAGATTCCTTCTAATTTGCCGTCTTGGAATTTAGTGGCAGCTTTTCCTATGAATGATGGTTCTGTTTATACGGGAGATAGAAAAGATATAGATTATTGGAAAGATCGTGATCCTCGTTTTTATTCTACTATTGTTTATAATGGATGTACTTATTTAGGAGCAAGGCAGTGGACTTATAGTTCTGGTGAGTCGACAAGCTATGCGACATCTACAGGATTTTATTGCCGTAAAATGGTGAATCCGGAGATTACGACTTTAGATAAGACACCTACGGATTGGGTTGAAATGCGTTATGCTGAAGTATTACTTAATTTGGCAGAATGTGCAATTATGACTAATAATAAAGAGAAAGGGTATGACTGCCTTAAACAATTACGTAAGAGGGCAGGTATCGCAGCAGGTGTCGATGGTAGTTATGGTATTACGTCTTATGAGGCAGCTGGATATACACCAATTGAAATTGTTATGAATGAACGTTTTATTGAATTAGCGTTTGAAAATAAACGTTTCTATGATTTACGTCGTTGGAATATGTTTTCATCAGATTTAGGTCCTAAAACTCCAAAATTTAATGGACAGTATATGAGTGGGTGGAAATCTAAGGTTAGCTTTAATACTTTAAATCCTGATAAAATAAGTATTACAAAGTTTAAAGAGATAAGAGATGAGATTAGTATGGATGACTTGAGTAAATATATGAAGATTGCTCAAGCAGCAATTCCTCCTAAAGCAATGCCTATAAATTATTTGTGTGTTCCAACTGAAGAGGAGTTAAGAGCTACAACAGCGGGAAATTATAATTTCTTTGATATTCCAGATGGAATTCTAACTCGTAGTTTAGCTGTCAAGCAGAATTACGGTTGGCCAAGAGGAGAGTTTAACCCGTTTGAATAATTATTAGTAACTTAATGGAATAACGGGGTGAATTTTATTTACCTTGTTATTCGGTTTTAATTTATTTGCTATGAAATATACATGTATTACTTTTTTGTTATTTATTATTTCATTGGGAATGTCAGTAAATGTTTATTCTCAAGAACCTTTTCGTTGCATTGTTGCAACTGATGGGACTGGAACACATACATCAATTCAGGCTGCAATAGATGCGTGTCCGGATAATGAACGTTCTTTGATTTTTGTTAAAAACGGTTTGTATGAAGAACGTGTATCCATTGGCTCAAAAGATGTAGAATCAAGCAAAATGATAAGCTTGATCGGAGAAAGTGCAGAAGGAGTAGTTATATCTTCTAATGGTCATCGGGCTGATAACGGACTCACTTTTTATGATATTGTTACATTTCAAGTGTATGCAAAAGATTTTTATGCTGAGAACCTGACTATTCAAAATACTGCAGGTAATGTAGGGCAAGCAGAGGCTTTGTTTACCGGGAATGATAAACAAACTTTCAAGAATTGTCGTATTCTAGGATTTCAGGATACTTTCCGTTCTAAAAAAGGAACTCGTTCTTATTTTAAAGATTGTTGGATAGAAGGAGCTGTTGATTTTATTTACGCCGGTGGAATTATTTTCTTTGACGACTGTAGCATCCATCATGTAAGAGGCGGATATGTTGCAGCTCCGGAAGATTGTTTTGCTTCAATACCAAAATCAAAGACTGCGTGTGGAAAGGTTTTAAAATTAGGATTTATTTTTCGTAATTGTGATTTAACTGCAAATGATGATGTTAAAGACCAATGTTATTTAGGACGTCCGTGGAGTGAAAACTCCGGTATTTTTTATTTAAATTGTAAGTTAGGATCGCATATTACGGCTAAAGGCTGGCAGGAATGGGGAGGAAATGAAACTACAGCCTGTTTTGCAGAATATAATAGTATGGATGCCGAAGGTAATCTATTAGACGTAAGTCAACGTGCATCTTGGAGTTTCCAATTGCCTAAAGAGGATGCTGAGAACTTATTAACACCAGAATATGTATATGATAGAGCTAAAGCAAATGATCCTTATGATCCTGTATCTTTGTGTGTTGCACCTCAGGAACCGGGTTTCTTGACTGTTTCCAATAAAGCCTTAACATGGGGAACCGTTAACGGTGCTGTAGGTTATATTGTTTTGAAGGGTGATAAGCTTATCGCTATAACTACGAAAACAACTTATACTGATGAAACTGATGGTGAAGGTAAGTATAGTGTTAAAACAATAGATGAGATGGGTAGACTAAGTACAGCCCGTTTGGAGGGAACTGTTTCATCTATGGAGGATATGGCTGTTTCTCAATGGAATGTTAAAGTAGACGGTAAAAATATTAGTTGGAATGGAAATGCTAAAGCTGAATTATTTACTTTGAATGGGGTATGTATTGCTTTCTCTTCGTTCCAAGATTCATTTGTAGTGGAAGCTAATAATGGGATTTATATCTTGAAACTGACAGATGAACAAAATGATAGTTATTTTCAGAAAATAGTGATACAATAAAAAAGAAGAGATTATGATTAAATTATTTAAAAAACTAACATTAGCAGTTGCTTTATTACTATGCGCTAATGGACTTTCTGCTCAGACTCTTGCATTTCCTACAGCAGAAGGATTTGGTAAATTTTCAAAAGGAGGTCGTGGTGGACAAGTTGTTACTGTAACGACTTTAGAAGATGATTCGATAGGAAATATTCAGGGTTCTTTGCGTTGGGCATTGGCACAGTATCCTAATGAACCTTTAACTGTTGTTTTCGGAGTATCCGGGCGTATTGAGTTGAAACAAGAATTGCGTGTCAAACGTGATGGATTGACCCTTGCGGGACAAACGGCTCCGGGAGATGGAATTTGTATTAGTGGGAATAAAGTTAACTTGGGAGGATCTAAGAATTTTATTATACGTCATCTTCGTTTCAGAACGGGGCAGTTTGATGCTGCGGGAAATGTAGTTGCTCAGAATGCTTTAGGTGCAGAGAATTGTGAAAACTTTATTATCGACCATTGTACGTTCGGCTGGTCTGTAGAAGAAAATATCAATACTTTTGATGACAAATTCCATACAGTACAATGGTGTATTATTCATGAAGGACTATATAATGCGGGTCATTCAAAGGGCGCACGTGGATATGGAATGCAATGGGGGGGATCTCAGGCAACCTATCATCATAATTTGTTGGCAAATAACAGCTCTCGTAGTTGCCGTTTTAACGGAGCTCGTAATACGGATCTTATTGTTTTCATTGAATATATTAATAATGTGAATTTTAACTGGGGAAGATCAAATTCTGTTTATGGAGGAGAGAATACCGGAAATAAGAAATATTCGGTGCATGAATGTAACATGTTGAATAATTATTATAAGCCGGGACCGGCACTTGGTACAGGAAAACAATATTTCGTTTGTCCTTCTTACGCCAGAGAGGATGCTGTTTCTAGAGGACCTTCAAAGTGGCATTTGAGTGGGAATGTAATGGAAGGTAATCCGGAAGTTACGGCAAATAATTGGCAAGGAGTAAGGAGTGAGGACTCTGGGTATACAATGGAAGAAATAAAGGTTGATACAATTATTATCCCTATTGAACGCCACCCATCTTATCCGTTTGATTATAAAACATATTCTTATTTGAATTATGAGAGTGCTGAGGATGCTTATCAATCTGTATTGACTTCAGCAGGTGCTTTCCCACGTGATGCTGTAGACGCACGTGTTGTCGATGAAGTGAGAACCGGTAATTGTCAGTATGGAAACAATGGTATATTAGATACTCCGGATCAGGCTGGTGGATATCCGAACTACAAGACAGAAGGGGGAATCACTGATGCCGATAATGATGGAATGGATGATGCATGGGAGTCGGCTAATGGTTTAGACCCGACGAATGCTGATGACCGCAATTGGGTGAATGAGGAAGGATATACGGCACTAGAAGCCTATTTGAATGGATTGGTAGGAGAAGAAACTTCTTTGAATTTTGCAGCTAATGGTATACAGTCCCATGATGCTAAGGAACTTTTAGTACAGGTTTGGGTAGATAGTGATAGATTGAATTTATCGTCTTCAGAACCAGTGAAAAAGGTTTCTATATATAATCTTATTGGTGTAAAAGTATTAGTAGATAATAATGTTAATTCTGCAATAGATATTGCATCATTAGCTCCTGGTAATTATATTTTAGTAGCCAATGAAGGCACAGATCAGATTGTAAAGACAGTTAAATTTATAAAGAAATAAAATAAGAAGTGCTCGTTCTCATTTTTTTAGATGGGAATGAGTACATCTTTTTTTTATCTGCGTCATATTATAAAATTGAATCGTTTAATTAAAAAATAGAAAATCATGAAAGATGTTACTAAATTGTTTTTAGTGTCTGCAATGGCTGCTTTTTCAATAAATGCGGCAGGACAGTGTGATTACCAAACTCCCAATGGAACTTGGGGAAATTCTGATTGGTATAAAATTATTGATATTGATGCTGAACAGTTAACAGATCCTTCTTTGCCTAAATTTACAGGAGAAGATGGCAAATCGAATGCTGCTGATACTGATTTTTCAAATGGAACGTTTGAAACTCCTCTTTTACTAAATGGTGAACCTAGTGGAAAAACTACTACTGTAACTTATCATATGTGTGCATTTGCTCCTACAATGTATAATAGCGCCTATACTAAAAAAGTAGAATGGGGAGAAGATCCTAGTGGTAAGAATAATCCATGTTCATTAAATGATAATACGGTATATCAAAATATACTTTGGGATAAGCCGGGTTTTATCGAATTGTCTCGTATGCCGGCATCTGCTGAAGCTCCGGAGGTGAGTCGTCACGGATATATTGAGATAAATAATATTCCTGCTGTTGAACGTGTTCAGTGGGCTTATTCATCTACTGCTTGGGGACGTGGAGTTAAAATGGATGTTAAAGTGGGAGATGGTGAATGGCAAGAACTGCATTATGAAGTTAGTGACTTGAAAACAGTAGATTGGTATAATTATACGACTTTTTCAGAACAAGGCTATACATTTGAGGAACTAATTGGCTTAGAGGGTGAACCGGATCAGTTGATTTCTTTGCGTTGGAGAATATGGGATGGCACTGATGGCGAAGGTATTACTACTAGTGAGATTGATCCAGCTACGGGTGAACCTAAAATATGGTATAAACCTGTTGATCCATTAGCACAATGGCAAACTGTACGTATTCATCAGATAAAGATTTTCTCAGGTGTTGATGGTGGTAGTGCCAATAGTATAGATTCAGAAAAAGCAGAGATGTTCTATATTACAAGATCAGGTGATGAACTTAGCCTGACCGCCAATGCTAATATTGAAATTTATTCCGTTGGTGGAAATGTTGTAAAACAAGAATATGGTAACGGAATTAGTTTGGCTGGTTTACCAAAAGGCGTTTATGTTGTTAAAGCAACTGCTGACAACGGTGTTGTAAAAAACATGAAAGTAGCTTTATAATATTAGTATAAAGTATATGATACTGAAAAGCTACCATTAGGTAGCTTTTTTTAGTTTTGTCATACGGTCGATTGT
>ERZ791659.1606-NODE-1606-length-11440-cov-2.3596_pt1 | contig 11440 bp, 9 predicted proteins | sample MGYA00510053_ERZ791659 | MGnify/ENA primary metagenome ERZ791659 (study PRJEB30046, sample SAMN00715192) | human gut metagenome | study: EMG produced TPA metagenomics assembly of the A metagenome-wide association study of gut microbiota in type 2... | reverse complement strand
GAATAACGACTTGTTCCGGAGTCAGCCATAACGGGAATTTACCGGCGGTATGTTCAATCAATACAGCAACAAAACGTTCCATAGATCCGAATGGAGCGCGATGGATCATCACCGGACGGTGCTTCTGGTTATCCGATCCCATATATTCCAGTTCGAAGCGCTCCGGCAGATTATAATCCACCTGAATAGTTCCTAACTGCCAACGACGACCGATAGCATCTTTCACCATAAAGTCCAATTTAGGACCATAGAACGCAGCTTCACCATATTCGATCTTAGCTTTCAGCCCCTTTTCTTCGCAGGCCTCAATGATAGCTTGTTCAGCTTTTTCCCAGTTCTCATCACTGCCAATGTATTTTTCACGGTTCACTTTATCGCGCAAAGAAATTTGTGCTTCAAAGTTAGTGAAATCCATAGAACGGAACACGATTGAAATAATATCCATCACACGAAGGAACTCTCCCTTCACCTGATCCGGACGACAGAAAATATGTGCATCATCCTGTGTAAAGCTACGCACACGTGTTAATCCATGAAGTTCACCGCTCTGCTCGTAACGACACACAGTACCAAATTCAGCAATGCGCAGAGGCAAGTCCTTATACGAACGAGGGAAATTCTTATAAATTTCACAATGATGAGGACAGTTCATCGGTTTCAGGAAGTATTCTTCACCCTCTTCCGGTGTATGAATGGGTTGGAATGCATCTTTACCATATTTTGCATAGTGCCCCGAAGTCACATACAATAACTTGTTACCAATAGGCGGAGTAATCACTTCCTGATAATCGTAACGAGTCTGGATACGGCGAAGGAAATCCTGCAAACGCAAACGCAAAGCAGTTCCTTTCGGCAGCCACATAGGCAATCCCTTACCCACCGTATCGGAGAACATGAAAAGTTGCATTTCTTTACCAATCTTACGATGGTCACGTTTTTTAGCTTCCTCCATTAAAGCCAGATACTCATCCAGCATTTTCTTTTTAGGGAAAGTAATACCATAAATGCGAGTCAGCATTTTACGGTCTTCATGTCCGCGCCAGTATGCACCGGCAACAGAAGTCAGCTTAATAGCTTTAATAGGTGCGGTTGTCATCAAGTGAGGGCCACGACAAAGATCCGTAAAGTCACCCTGTGTATATGTTGTAATATGTCCGTCTTCCAACTCCGAAATCAGCTCACATTTATAAGTTTCCCCACGGTCGCCAAACATCTTTAAAGCATCGTTTTTTGCGATATCCCGGCGAACCACAACTTCTTTCTTTGCAACCAGTTCAGCCATTTTTGCCTCAATTGCAGGCAGATCAGACTCTTTGATGACAGCCTCTCCCGGATCAACGTCATAGTAGAAACCGTTTTCAATAGCCGGACCAATACCGAACTGAATACCCGGATAAAGCTCCTGCAAAGCTTCAGCCAACAAGTGAGCACTTGTGTGCCAAAAAGCATGCTTACCCTGTTCATCTTCCCATTTATAAAGCACTACCGAAGCATCTTCATTGATGGGACGTCCCAAATCATAAATCTCACCGTTCACTCCACACGCCAATACATCTTGCGCCAGACGCGAACTGATACTTTCTGCAATTTGCAGTCCGTTTACTCCCTCGTTATACTCACGAACAGAGCCATCAGGAAATGTTATTTTTATCATAATGTTATGTTATATTTTTCATTATTGCACGCAAAAATAAGGATTTCTTTTTGAGTTTACTATTTTTTATCTAAAAAATGTTATTCCGGCACTTCTGTAAATCGTTTCAGAATATTATAGGCCGAAACAATGCCCAACTCGCCTGCCTTACTTAAGTCAGCTATTCCATTCTTATTGTTACCCAGGAAAATATGTGTCAATCCACGATTAAAATAAGCCTCCGCAAACTCTTTATTCAATTCGATAGCTTTGTCATAGTCCGCAATTGCCGCACGATAATCTTTCAACATGGCCAATACATTGGCACGGTTATAATACGCATAAACAAAATCGGGGGCTAAAGAGATCACATGATCCAAGTCACTTTTCACGATATCATAGTCCAAGGCACTGATTTCCGACTTCGGTGGAGCGGATATACCCGGTAGTGTGGCCGGTGCTGCCGAGGCTGCATTAGCTTCTTCTGCTTTTTGATATTCCAACTGCTTGCAACGCACCAAGGAACGCATAAAGTAAGCAGGGAAGAATTTATCATCCAACAAAATGGCCTGAGTCAGATCTTCAACAGAACTGGCAAAATCTTGTACCAGATAGAAATCAAGTGCACGGGAGAATCGTATACGTGCATCCTGCGGATTTTCAACAATTGCCGAAGTATGTGTATCAATCAATGCAAAGTGGAACTTCACTTGTTCTTCGGTAAGCGGTGATTCCATATTAGTGATATACAAACGTTTTGGTAAAACACCGGCACGATTCAAATCATCTATATACTTATAATAATGTACCGTCCGCTTCACATCGCTCATCTTCTCGTAATAGGTAAGAGCATACATCGGTTCCATCTTGATATTAACATTACGATCCTGTACCCTGCCCCGAATATCACTCTTATATTTCTGTTCCACTTCAGAATTATCTGCGATAACGATTTTCCGGTAATTATTCATATCCTTATCGGACTTTTTACGAGTTTTAGTCTCCTCTTTCTTATTACTTTTTTTATTATCAGCCACGGTCTTATCGCTATTACTTACACCATTTTGCTTGTCAAGTTGCGCTTTCATGACTTTAAACTCGTCCATTTCAGCACCTTTACGGTCGCCGATCTTTCTCCTTGCCTCTGCACGTTGATAATATCCGGCCAAAAAGTTCGGATACATATCAATCACAGTTGTATAATCCTTAATGGCTCCCCGGTAATCCCCCGTTTGTGCACGAAGTAATCCTCGGTTAAACGTAGCCATCATGTTATCCGGTTCTATTTGCAGTACAAAATCAAAATCCTCAATAGCTCGATTGTCATCTCCTACTTGTGCCCGAAGCAAACCACGGTTATAATGTCCGATAAAATTATTCGGATCAATATCAAGAGCCAGATCATAATCACTCATGGCTCCCCGCAGATTATTCTGATGGAAACGGGCTAAAGCACGATTAATATAATTCCCGGCGTTTCTGGCATTCAAATGCGTTGCATGATTCAAATCCGATTCTGCCTCTGCATATTTTCCCTGTTGTAACCTGACGATGGCCCGGGATGCCCAGGCATCAGGATCATACTTATCCATCTCAATAGCTGTATTGAAGTCATTCAAAGCCCGCAATGTATCCTGTTGCTTCAAAGCCACCTCTCCTCTCATCAGATAGGCTCTTGTATATTTGGGAGCAACTGCCAGCAATTTACCCAAATCATCTTCAGCAGCTTTATAGTCTTCTTTCTGTATATGGCATAAAGTCAGATTATGCCAAAGCGTAATATTTTCAGGGTCAAAATGAAGTGCTTTCTTATAGTCTTCAATAGCCCCATCATACTTATTCTGTTTAATCCTTGCAAGCCCACGAATCTGATAAGCACCCACTACAAAAGGATTCCTGTCAATGGCCGCATCACAGTCATCTTCAGCTCCCTGATAATCATCCAGGTTGATCTTGGCAAGCCCTCTGAAAAAATAGGGTTCATACAGGTAGGGTTTTGCATTGATCACTTGATTAAAATACTGAATGGAAAGGACATAGTCCTCAAAGTATAACGCGTTTCGGGCAATCATCATTACCCTGTCTGTGTTTATCTGAGCATATATAAATGTAGGAAACAACAATAATGCTGCTAATATCTTTTTAATCATCGGCTTCTGAATACTTTTTAAGTAGAGCAAAAGTAATGCTTTTCATCTATTAAACAGGGATAACGGACAACTTTTTATATTTTTTGATTATTTTATAGGACCCCTCCATGCAGATATTCAGTAGTCTATACACCTTCTTAACACCTATTAACCTCACATTCATTATTAATTTACGATTATTTCGTAGATTTGTAATATGTCCATAAATCAATATATGAAACGGGTTATCCGAAAATTAAAAATACAGAAAGAAAGACACCTGTACAATATTGCAAACAGGAACTCTTTTATACATAAAATAGTATCAACATGAAACAAAAATCACTTCTTTTACTATTACCTTTCCTGCTGCTTTCTTGCAGCGGAAAGAAGAACAGTGACCAGCCGTCCGAAGCAACGGTCCAAATTACAGAACCAGAATTCCCTCAAATCGTACCTTTCGAAACAGGTATCGAAACAGAACGGGAAATACTACTGAGTGAAATAGCCGATTCAATACGGTATATCCCGTTGGAGACAAACAATAAATGCCTGATAAGAGGGTTAAAGGGAACCAATATCATCCAGACAAAAGAGTATTTCTTCCTACCATGGCTCGATAAATTATTTCAGTACACAAAAGATGGTAAATTCATACGGACACTGGGCCGCAAAGGCGGTGGACCGGGTGAATTTAACTGGATCATGCAGATTGACGTGGATGAAGAAAAAGGATTGGTCTACATGCTAACAACTACAGGAAAAATCAATATCTACTCTATGGAAACAGGTAAATTCATCCGTGCAATGAAAGTTCCTAATATAGAAGTTAGTGAGTTTGCGATGTTACGTGTTCAGGATACAATTGCCGCAACATTCATGCGCAATAATAACGGAAGACGAAAAGAACGTATTTACCTTTCCAACCTGAAAGGTGATACGTTGCAAATCTTCAATCGTTGGGACCTATTTGAGCTAAACAGCCAATATCGCTGGATGATCAGTAGTGATATAGATCGTTATATGTTCCATTACGAAAACCACACCTGTTATAAAGAATATTATAACGACACCCTATTCACTGTCACTCCAGAAGCTTTAGAACCCCGATATATATTCCAGATGGGCAAATACTCATTACCGATGGAATGCAGGTTTGAATATCTCGATGGAAACGGAAAGCGTTTTCAGGAAATGGCCGCTCCTTACATACAGTACAGTGCCATAGAGACTGACTCCTACATATTCATGCCTTATTCTAATTGGGCAGGAGAGAAAGCGCGAGAAAGACAAATGGCTATTTACGACAAAAAAGCCAAAAACTGTTTCAAAGTAGCCACAGGCCATATAAAAAATGACTTGACTCCTGGTTTACCATTACGCCCGATAACGGCACTTGACAGCCATACACTGTTATATGTATGGGAAGCTCCTGAACTTTTAGAAAAAGCGGAAGAAACGCCTTCCATACTTCAAATCGAACAGTTGAAAGGCTTAAAGGAAGAAGATAATCCGGTAATGATGCTGGTATATTTAAAGCAACCATAACCGGACTCTTTTAAGAAAAACATCAAATAGCCGTTGCAGGATATTTGAGATGCAGTCCTGAAAAAGTAATGGGTAAAATTGATTTATATGATCAACTTTACCCATTGCTTTTTATTCGAAAATCTCAGGTATATCATTTCACCTGCTTCATCTTATAGGAGCTACGAGCCTTTCCTTTCAACATCGTATTCAGTTTTCCTTTTATCATTTGTTTACGCAAAGGAGAAATGTGATCTATGAACATTTTCCCGTCCAAATGGTCAAATTCATGCTGCATAACCCGTGCCAGAAACCCTTCTACCACTTCGTTATGCTCTACAAAATTTTCATCCATATATCGTACGTGAATCTTACTGCCTCTCTTTACAGACTCGTGTATGCCGGGCAGACTAAGACATCCTTCTTCCATGGATACTTCGTCACCCTCCACAACATCAATATGTGCGTTTATATAAGCCTTACGAAAATCCTTGTATTCAGGATAATCTTCTGAAAGCACATCCAGGTTAATAACAACTACGCGGACAGGTAAGCCAATCTGAGGAGCGGCAAGCCCTACCCCATCGGCATGATCCATCGTTTCAAACATATTTTCAATCAGCTCTTTCAGGTTCGGATAATCCGGCGTGATATCCTCCGCCACCTGCCTGAGAACTGGCTGACCATATACATAAATAGGTAAAATCATATCTTATAATTATTCTTTTTAAATATTGTTTCTTCTTACAAACGTTTACTTTCCAGATAAGACTGCAAAATAATAGTTGCGCTAATTTCATCGACCAATGCCTTGTTCTGTCTGTCTTTTTTCTTAAGCCCGGCTTCAATCATCGTACGGTGTGCAAGCACAGAAGTAAAACGTTCATCTACATATTCAACGGGAATATCAGGCAAACGTTTTCTTAACGAACGTACAAAAGGCTCTATATTTTTCATATTTTCAGAAACCTCATTATTCATCTGCTTCGGCAAACCTATAATAATGCGTTCCACCGGTTCCTGTTTTACATAATTGGTTATGAAATCCAGAAGTTCATGACTTGGTACAGTTGTCAGCCCGTTAGCGATAATCTGCATCGCATCACTCACAGCTATTCCTGTACGTTTTCGTCCGTAATCTATTGCTATTATTCTACTCATATTTGGAGTGCAAAAATACGATTAAAATTTGGATTATCCCCTATTTAACAAACAAAAAGGGTATCCGTTGTGCGGATACCCCTTCCATTATTTATCGGGCTATTGCCTCAATAAAGTTGTATTATTCCAGAATCACAACGCGGTTCAAGAAGTTCTTGCCAAACATGTTGGCAGTTCCACCGAAGCCTACCAGTTCAAGCTGATCCTTGCTTACACCTTCTTTAATAAGTGCATCGTAAACAGCCTGTGCACGAGCTTCAGACAACTTCTGGTTCCACTTGGCGCTACCGGTAGCTTTATCTGCATAACCTGCCACCTTATATTTCTTATCCGGATTAGCCTTCAGGATCTTAGCTGCCAACTGAATATTAACCATACCATAGTCGTCAATCTTAGATTTGCCAATCTGGAAGAAGATAGCGCGAGGTCCGGCTACTTCAACTTCCTTCACAACTTCTTTTGTTACAGGTTTCACGTTAGCCAACGCGTTCTTGGCATCAGCCAAGTCAGACTGAGCCTTAGCCAGTTCGCTTCTGTAACGATTCAGTTCTTCATTGATAGCATTCTGGTCTACCTGAGAACCACAAGATACGAATCTCTTGCCACCAAATGTATAAGTTACACCTGCAGTCAGAGAAACAGCGCCGTCGGTATGGGCAGAGCTAATATTACCGAACGGAGAAGGAGAAACCTCGCCTCTTGCTTCAATGTTGATATCTAAATACTTATTGATATTGAACTGTCCAGCCAAACCAACAGAACCGTTGATCAGTGCATTTACTTTATCCTGATTACCATAAGCTTTGGCAAATGTCAAACCGGGACCTGCAAATACAGAAACTGTGAACAAACGGTCCGGATTGTAACCGCCAATAGCATTCGAAAGCTGAAACCACGCGGCCGGGTTGGCACCCGCCAATAGCATTCGACAAGTTAAACATACCGTCCGCACGCAGAGTGAAGTAATGTTTATTCTTGCTCTTAATATAAGTATCGGCAGGTTGTCCGTAGTTAGAATACAAGGTAGTCCATGCGCCAGCCACCTGACCACGGATACCCCAAACCGGATTGAACAGTTTACCAACTGACACATTGATCAGCGGAGTTATGGCTTTACCAAAGCCATAATCAAAGTTGTCCGGGTTTACACAACCCTGAGCGCCAACACCTACACTCACAAAGATATTGTCCTTAAAGCTTTCGCTATAGAACGTCTCTTTAGTCTGAGCAGTAGCTGCAGTAGCACCGGCCAACAATAAAGATAATATTACTAATTTACTTTTCATTGTTTTTTGTTTTTAAATATTTCAACTCTTTTAGTTTCTTATTTGCTCCGACCATTCTGCTTACTTCAAATAAATCTTATATGTAAGCCCGCCGGTAAAATATTTCATTCTTTGCAATTCTACCTGCGCATGCAAATGGTTGAAAAGCAAATAGGTAGCACCAAACGCGAAGTCCTTTGCATCATATTCTGCGATCACTGTCAGATCAGGAGCAAAAGATGGAGCATAAGTGAGCCCTCCGGCTAATCCATTCAAGTGGTAATCCACTCTTCGGTTGTACAGATATGACAGATGCACACCTATCTTCTCCTTTCCAACCGGGATATGCTTGGTGGCTGCGACATAAAAACGGCAAAAATAGCCATTACCATCGGCAGAACCTACTTGCCCATCGCCTGACTCAGTATAAGGATCAGAAGTTCCCACTACAACAGCCGGCATATGCTTCCACAATTGTCCTTCTTTCAAAACTCGCAAACGGGCAGAAAAATATCTGTCCTGATTCGTAAACTTCTTCTTTCCAACTTTCCAGTCAATCCCTATAGTCTGCGACTGAAACAGCGTACATGTATAGGCTATTTCGAGCCAGGGAAAGATAGTCACGTTCAAAAAGTAATTATACGTATGGTAGTCCCATGTAGGAGGAGTTATCTCCTTATTTAGAAAATTTCCACCGATCATCACTGTCTTATCCCGTTGCATTTCTGCTGACGGAGCATGGAGCAAACCGGTAGTTCCGTACGTCAACTGAGCCGAAAGTGCCAAATGACAGCAAAGGAACAAGCCCATAAGAAGTATCTTTTTCATCATTACCTGCAATTTCTATACTTTCGGTTCAACTCGTACTTTTTAATTCTCAACAATTACTTTTACCTCTGATTAGTCGTTAGATCCACCACCGGCGTTCGGGTTGAAGCCGTGAGAGTCATGAGAATCGTGAGAATCGTGGCTGTAATAGTTAGGATAGATCATTACGCTGTTCTGGTAAGAAACGATACCTTCATAATATTTGCCAGAGATCAAGAATGTCAGTTTCTTAGAAACCAATTGTCCTTTAACTCTATAGCCAATAATACCATAACCGCTCAATACGCTGATCTTAGCATAACCAACCTTCTGTACGAAACCGGCATTCTTATTCAAAGCTTTAGCAGCATTTGCAAGGAAAGCAGCCTGAATATCAGTAGAAACAGCGCCTTCTGCTCTTTTGGCGGGAGCAGCCACTTCTTTTACATCACCTGTAAGTTCACAACCTTCATTGTAGAAGTAAGGAACCAAGATAGCGGCATCTTTAACAGAGTTTGCAAATTCAAACGGAGTAGTAACCAAGATCGATCCATCAGCCTGAGCTTCAGCAGTAGTAGCTCCAGTAGTAACGTCACCGGTCAACTCTTTTGTAGTTTCCAGACCAGCCTTTTCCTCAGCTGTAGCTGTTGCACCATCCCACATATTCTTAACTGTTTCAGCAGAAGGTTTAGCTTCTTCAGCTGCTTTAGTTACCAATGCTCCGGCTTCAGATTCAGTAACATCAGTCTTAGGATCAGTCGGAGAAACTACCGGAGGAATAGTTGCTGCTTCAACAGAAACCAAAGCAACGTCTACAGTAGCAACACTTGTCTGACCGTCACTAACCTGGTTCAGGTATACTTGTCTTGTTACAGAATAATAACCGGTTGCAGAAACTTCCAAGCTATATCCTTCTGCTTTATAAGTAACTTCTTTGTTGAATGTAGCTCCAACTGATTCGCCACCCAATGTAACTTTAGCAGTAGTCAAAACCTGACCTGTAGTTGCGTCAGTAATAGTACCGGCAATATAATACTTTGCAGGGGCTGGTTTTGTTGCTTCATCAACTTCTGCTTTCTCGTAGCAGCTTGTAAACAGTGTACCGCAAACTGCCAAAACGGCTAACGCTAACTTAGCGCCATTACCGAAAAATTTACTTTTCATTTTCATCTCAATAAAATTAAAAATTTAATAATTCTGATTTTACAAAATATGGATTAAAACTATTATCATTCATTACATTATCACTTGCCTGAGAGTTATACCCTTTACCATATATACGTTCATTACCCGCATTATATTGGAATCCGAAATTATTAGGCATTACTCTTGGGATATACCCCTTTCTCTTATATTTGTATGGAGGCAAAGCTATCTGAAACAAGAAACCTCCATTCAGTCCTTTATTACCTGCATGTTGCACTTTCATTCCATAAAAGCCAATAGAGGCATAGCGAAAATGGCGAACCATATCAAAACGGACTCCATATTCTTCCTCCAAATATCGCTCTCCTTTTAAACTAAACTGTGTATTGTATTTCGGCCAATAGAAATTAGCTCCGATAGAACCGGTCAGAGTCCATTTGGTACCATGATAAAAGGCCCAATCTTCAAAATACCCTCTTCCGGTATACCCGATACGCGCATCTACTGAAAAGCGCTCATCTTTAAAGAAGTGTTTTGCTTTTAAATCACCTCCCCAGCGAAACTTATTAAAAAATCCGACTGAGGCGGTCAGAAATGTGCGTTGAGGCAAACGCACTGTCTGTGACAAAGTCACAAATCCGGGACGGATCTGCTTATACCTTTGACCATAATCATTATAGATAGGGAAAATCACTTGTCCGGTCAGTTTCATTCCCTTCCACAAAGAAACTTCTATGGCAGGAGAGACATTAACCACTATTTCATAGACCTTAGACAAAATATAGTTTCTGAATAATAATTCCGGATATACCACTATATCTACCTTAAACAAAGAACTGTTTTGCTTCTTAATACGTCTTGCTTGCTTCCATCCTTCTCCCAAATCATAACTTACATTCCAGTCGGCCCGATTTGCTTCAGCAATACTATCTCCTTTCATAGGCTGATAATAGAGAGATATCTGAGGTATATTATTGTCCAAAACTATTAACCTACATGGCTTATTTTCGGGTAAACCCATCTTTTGAATCAAATCAACAGCTTTACCTATTCCGACTCCTTCAAAACGATAGGCTGAATTCTGTATCACAAAAACCCGTTCCTCATTATCTTCTGTCCACCCTACATTCTCAAATCCCATTTTCACCAGTGCGTCAACAGTAGCCTCTCCTGTTTGACATACACCTTTTAAAGGGAGTAAACAGAATGATATGAGTAAAATTCTGAGCAAAGTAGCGTCAATTGTTATGTTTTTCCTCATGTAAGGGCTTTTGTGATTCATTTGTTTGCTTTAAAACTTATGTACCCTAAAAATTATAGATACAAAATATGGTGCAAAAATAGACACAATTTTAATAATACCAAAGAGTTTTACATGTTTTTTCGCAGATTTGTATCAGTTTTTTTTCATTCGAACTCCTGCTTACTTAAAAATAGACCAGAAAAACCATTTATAATCTTAAATAATATCCATTATATATTTTAGAATCACTAATAGAGCAAGTTATATAAATAAAGAAGTGATAAAATAAAATAGAAATATATATTAATACTAAATTTCCAATAAAATACCGCTATATTACAAATTTACTAAATCCGGGTAAAATCAAGTAGTAGCTAATCTAACCAAATGCACAATTATTACCAACTAAAACAGAAATGCATCGGAAAGACCAGTATATATATAATAATGTATTCATATATTAATATAAACCTACTATATAAAGCAGTTGAATTAACAATGTTAACTACAAAAGCAGCCAATTATATTC
>ERZ791659.1601-NODE-1601-length-11457-cov-2.60191_pt1 | contig 11457 bp, 13 predicted proteins | sample MGYA00510053_ERZ791659 | MGnify/ENA primary metagenome ERZ791659 (study PRJEB30046, sample SAMN00715192) | human gut metagenome | study: EMG produced TPA metagenomics assembly of the A metagenome-wide association study of gut microbiota in type 2... | reverse complement strand
CTTGTTGGCTCCGCTTCGTTTCAATACGGTAGCGTATGAGTGTCTTGCGGTGCATGTGGTGATATTGCCGATACCCAATTCTTCACCTATCAACTCCATATGCTTGTTGATTCGCTTGACAACATCGCATACAATCGCTTTACGCTCTATGGTTGTCTGATTCCCTTTCATATAGGGAAATATATAATTATCGGGTAATGGCTTGTTTCCCCACTTGCCAATTATCGCCTCTAATTGGGGGAAACAACCGCACGTATCTCTTACTAATGTACTTTGGTAGAACTGCATAGTACCGATTCTTTCTTCGTTTCTCAGTTTCTCGATCTTAGCACGTATGGCACACTGTTCAGGGTGTCACCGGTAGCCTTTCCTAAACGCAAATCGAGCGTATTGAAAGAGAATGTTCCTTTTCTGCTAGAGCTTCAACATTCATACGAACCAAAGAAAAACTGCTTTCAATGGCTTATCTGATTTTCCTGCTTTCAGAAGATTTGCTATCCGGCAGCTTGCTCCACTCTTCTTTCGTCATGCAGATACCAATAGAATAATACTTGGGCCTTCTTTGATAGTAAACCTTGATTTTAACAGGATATTTACCTTCTTTGTTGGCTGTACGTGCATCAAGTACCGTAGAGACCATGATACCGTCTTTTGAATAATTATACATAATTTTAGGATTACCCGCAAGCGGAATTGCTTACGATAGTCTATATATCCTCTTTTGAACGGAAATATAAACGTTTTAAAGCTTTTTGAATATTGGTTTTGAGTAGTTTAGATGTTAATTTCAAATGGGTAAAAAACAGAAAAAACACAATCAAGAAGATAACATATTAAAAATAAAGACTATATAGCTTTCCAAAAACAAAAACTGGGCATAAAATCATTATAAATAGAAATTAGGGAAACTCCTATAATAAATGTTAACAACAAGATCCTATAACATTAATTTCCCAGCCCTAAATATAGCAAACAGGATTTCAAATACTATTTTAAGATTTTATCTTAATGAAACATGAAATAATAAACAATAATATTTCATATATTTGGATAATTACAGCTGTTTTTTATAGAAATGACCGATACACTGACAAAAGAAAAAAGAAGCTATTTAATGTCTACAGAATGATTATTCTTTGATTTCTGATTTGGAGACCGTGAATTTATGATTAACTTTGTAAGTACTCATATTTTAGCAGTAATACCAATAAATATATGATAGATGCTTATATTTTATCGCTTATAAATAAAACACCCGACTCTTTAATGTCGGGTATTGCTCAGCGCGTTAAGCAAAGGCGATTGGAAAAGGGATGGACGCAAAATATGCTTGCAACAAAGGCAGGGGTTTTCTTGGCCTCTTACAGGCGTTTTGAGACATCTGGAGAAATATCTCTGCGTTCATTAGTAATGCTTGCTTTTGCATTGGAGATGACGGATGAATTTGAAAATCTTTTCAGTCGGAGGAAATTTCGGAGTGTTCGATGATAGTTTACCTGACGGTTGGGGGAATCTTTTGCTTGATCGTTATCTACAGGAAAAAGGAATAAATCCATATAAACTCAATGTTTTAGAACGGCTGTCGCTCATTGGTTCTACCGGACGTGGAGCATTGGAATATCGACCAGATAAAAGCATAGTCACAGACGATGAGTTTCTTGATTTTGACCGTTTGTCCAAAAAGGTTGAAAAGATACTTGAAAGCAAGGAGAGTGATGGCTCTGTCGATTTGCTTTATAAATATGGAGGTTCATCCGGTGGGGCTCGACCGAAAGTGTTTGCTAAGATAGATGGTCGTGAGTGGCTCGTGAAGTTTAAAGCAACAAGTGATCCTGTTAATGTGGGAGAAATAGAATATAACTACTCAATACTTGCTAAAGAGTGTGGAATACGAATGGCAGAAACTCGCTTGGTTAATGGTCGCTATTTTGGAGTAGAACGATTTGACCGAACCCCTCAAGGTAAAATTCATACTATAAGTGCTGCCGGATTGCTACATGCTAATTATAGGATACCGAGCCTTGACTACTCTCTACTATTAAAGTTGACACTGAACCTTACTAAGGACATGGAGCAGGTCGCAGAAATGTTTCGTTTGATGGTATTTAATGTCCTTATTTTCAACCGAGATGATCATGTTAAAAACTTCTCGTTTCAATGGATTGATGGAGAATGGAAACTTTCACCTGCATATGACATTTTGCCAAGTAGCGGATTTAATGGCTATCATACTACAACTATAAATGGTAGAGGAGAACCGAAACTTGCAGATATTATTACGTTGGCAAATGAAATAGGATTATCTAAACAGTATGCAAATCAGGTAATTGAAGGACTGATAGAAAAATGTACTGCGAAAAAGATGGTAAAATACAAATTAAGATAATTAGCTTGTATTGTTTGCTGTATATGGAGTAGATAGTGTGTTGGCTATCGTTCTTCGATCTTGCTGAGTGGAATATACTGATAACCCTCTTTGTGGTTGTCGGTGATTGGTATAAAAAATAAAAGCCCGGTGTCAGTTCATTCGACGACACCGGTCTTTTATCCTTTTATTCATCAATCAAGTTCCTACTTTACTTCGATGCCCTTGTTCTTCAAAGTCATATTCAGTATTGTAGTATACTTCGTGTACTGTGCATCCGTCAACGTTTTTTTCATCAACTTCAGATTTCCGTAGACAGCGTTACGAACCAAGGTATCCTTGTTCTTTTTGGCAGTGGTGGCTCTTCCCATCTGTTCGTCAAAGTAGTTACAAATGTTGGCCACTTCTTCTGCCTGTACAGAAGATAAATTCAGGTATTTACCCAATTTATTCACATTGATGTTACCTTCCCATTTTGCAACTGTAGGTTGATTTTCTGCTGCAAATGTGGTGGCAGCAAGGCAGAGTGCTGCTACTAATGTTAATCCTAATCTTTTCATAATACCTACTTTTTTAATTGTTATTCCTGAAAACTAATCTTTGTCCTTATCCTTATCATAAGGACCCCTAATACCTATTAAAAACAATTGTTAAGCTCTTAGCTTTTTCTTTTTACCTATGCAAATATACAAATATGTTGTTCAACATAAAAGGGATAGGGAAGGGAAGTAGGCAATAAGGTGTCATTTCTTGATGTATATCAAGAAAGAAGTGTGAAAAAGATAATCTTATTGCGAAAATTGAAACAGTTTTGTAATAAGATGCCTATATGGAACAGAATAGTGTCACCAGAAACGGCACGCTAAAGTCCACAATGAAACCATGAAAGATAGAGACTATGACGAATTCCTGCCCTGAACAACGGGTGATAATGGGAAGAGTAGTATCCATAGTGGTAGCTCCTCCGACAGAAATGGGGGCCAGTTTTCCGAAGAACTTTACCAATAAAGGAGCACAAAGCAAGGCGATGATTTCGCGCATGATATTTGAGAGCAGTGCGATGGTTCCCAGTTCGGCTCCCTTGTATTCGGTGATGAAAATGCTTGAGAGTGAATAATACCCGAATCCGGAACCCACTGCCATGCAATCGGCCGGTGAGCGATGCGATAGAAAGAGACTGACTACGGCACATCCTGCCAGTGTGCCCAGAATGGTCATTATGGGCAGGAAGAGTAAGCGCGGATTCAGTGACCGGAAACTTTTCAATGTTTGCGGATCATTGCCTATACTGATACCGACACAAAACATCAGTCCGCATAAAGCATAAAAACTGAGTTTGCTTTGGCTGAAATCATATGGAATCAGATGAAAAAGTCCGCACAGGGTGCCGATGATAAAAAAAGAGACGATAATAAGGCTGCCTTTCATGGCTTCACCTCCTTCTTCTGATAGCGTGCATAAAGCAGATACCATAGTCCCCATGCAGCCAGTGTGCTTCCGGCTACGGCTGCTGTGGTGATGATGAAGGCTTCCAGCCCGATGGCGTGCAGTCCTTTCACGATGGCTTCATTGCCTCCTACGTCGATGCCGAGGAGGAAGAGCAACAGCCATATTAATAATGTGATGACTTTATGTATCCATGTGAGCCTTTTGCTCCGTAACAGGTAGCCAAGCAGCATGCCTGTAAGCATGATTCCGATTATTATAAACATATAAATGTGCTTTTAGGGCACAAAGATAGTGGTTTCTTTATAAATCCGGCATCGTTGGGGGAACTGCGTGGTTTTTAACCGTCAGCATGTAGTTGGTTTCTGCGCTGAATCCAACCATTCCGGTACCGCCGTTCACATTGCTGGGGAAAGCAATGGGCTCACTTAAGGTATTGTCATAGGCATCTGAGTCGAGCAGGTTCAGTGCCCTCAGATAATAATATTCTTTTTCGGTGATGCTGAGTATGCGGATATAGACATCTGTTTTTATCCATATATATTCACTTCCCCAGAATCCCCATCCGTAGATATCATTATAGACAGTCATTGTATAGCTGCCGTCCGCGAAGCGTGAGTCGTCAAATACGGCATACTTGTTAGTGACACTGCCGAACAGGCCGTTTTCGTCATCTTCTTCCGTACTTGGCTTGCCGTCGGTCAATACCACGTCTTCGTTTGTTTGCAACTTAAAACTTTTCGACATGGCCGATCCCCAGTTAATCTGCTCACCTTGTTGCCAATAGTATTTCCAGTATTTCCGCTGTTCCACAATGATCCGATAGAAATTCTTCTCTCCCGGACGGTCGTTTATTTTGATTTGATAACGGAGATGTCTTCTCGGCGGAGTCCCGTAACCATAGTTACTTGGTATTCTCATGATAGAGACTGTATCTACCTTTTCTATCTTCCCGACAGGTTGGGGTACGGTGACTTCTGCCCATGCATGATATGCACCGTCATCTGTCATGGCGTCTATGCGGACTACATCGCCCGGATGGAAAGTGCTGTTGATATAAAAACGTCCTTTATCGCTGCTGTACGGATCGGGGCGCAGCGTTTCGCTGAGAGAACCGTTAATGCGTACTTCCACAGTGGCTCCGTTGATTTGTCCGATTTGGTTTCTGCCGGTAAAGTTCAGGAACAGTTCGTTGTAAGTGCTATCGGCGTTGATGATGGCGTTCATCACCAGTTTAGGAGGATTCTCCTTCAGATCGAAAGGGAGATCGTGGTTGCAGGCTATGGCAGATATAATAACCAGCAGGAACAGGAGTATGTCGTGAATGGATCGTTTCATAAATACTTAGAATTTATATGTATAACTGAATGAAGGAATACAAGGCAACAAGGTGAATTTCCGGATGACCGGTATGCGGTTGCCTTGTGCTTGTTCGCCTTGAGTATATTCAGTCTTTTTGTAGGTGCGGTATACCAAGGTAGGGTTCATGGCATTGTATACATTATATATACTGACGTTCCAGATACGCATGCCATGCCGTGTTTTCTTGCTGAAATTAACACCTACATTGAGCCGGTGCGTGGCGGGAAGGCGATAGTTGTTGCGGTGCTTGACATAATCTCCTTCTTGTATCGATGAATTGTTATCGCCCGGACGGATGATAGCCGTCAGTTCAGTGGGGATTGTGGTTGTACCTCCGGTGGTAAATATCCAAGAGGCACTTACGTCGATTCGTTCGTTGAACCGGTGGTTGAGGGTCAGGTCTATATTGTGCCTCCGGTCATATTTATATGGAAAGCGTGCCCCATTGTTTATCCCTCCTTTGGCAAACTTACGGTCACTCTTGGCCAATGTATATGCCAGCCATCCGGTTGTCTTCCCGATGGTTCTCTGTGCCATGAATTCTATACCCATGGAGCGTCCGCGTCCCATCTCCACTTTGTCTTCCCATCCGGTGGAAGAGCCGAGGAAACTGACTCCGTCTTTGTATTCAAGCACATTTTTCATCCCCTTATAGTAGCTTTCTACCGAGAACTCCCATCCGTCGATTCCTGTGTAATAGCCACCCAACGATACCTGATGCGCCTGCATCGGTTTGATTTTATTGGTCACCGGCACCCACAGGTCGGTGGGCATGGCGAACGGCATGGATGAAATCAAGTGTACATACTGGCTCATTTTGGTGTAAGAAGCTTTGATTACGATGTCCTTGTTGAGCTGATAGCGTGCGGAGATGCGGGGTTGTATGGAGAAATAGTTCTTCTTTTGCACTTGGAAAGTCGAGAAGTGCAGGCCCAGATTCATACGCAGGCGACTGCTTAGATTGAAGTTATCTTCAAGGTAGGCAGATGCTTCGTGGGCAAGGATTTCGCTGTTAGAGGCGGTATAATACGTCGTATCCCGCTCGATGGTTTCTCCGGTCTTGTCGAATATCTTTGAGGTGGATACTTCCGGACGGAAACTATGGTGCAGGTATTGCATTCCGAACTTGACATGGTGTGCGGGGATAGGATTATAGTCAAAATCTATCTGAGCACTCCAGTCCCGGATTCCCGATTTATAGTCGGCTTTATAGCGGTTCCAGGTTATTTGGTTGTTTGTATGTATCTCGTTCTTGGTGAACGTGCTGACGTCAAACTTATAGTTATTGAAAGCGACTGTGGTATTGCTGAACAGTTTGTTGTTAAAGATGTAATTCCAGCGTCCCGAAACGATGGTGTTGCCCCAGTTCATTTTTCCGCCGTCCCTGTACTTGTCTTCGTCACCGTAGTAAGTGTCGTCATACTTTGTCATGAAATGGTCTTTGCCATTGTATGCACTGAGGAAGAGGCGGCTCCGGTCGGAGAATTTATGGTTGATTTTGGCATTAATGTCATAAAAGTAATAACTGTACTTTTCCTCTTTCGGCATGAAGGGTTTGGCCAACAGGTCGATGTAGGAGCGGCGGGCAGAAATGTTGAAAGAAGTCCGGTCCTTGATGATCGGCCCTTCGAAATTGAGTTTGCTGGTCAGGAGTCCTATACTGACTACGCCATGATAGTTCTTCATGTCGCCATCATTGGTGCGTACGTCAATTACGGAGGAGAGGCGTCCGCCGAAGCGGGCGGGGAAAGAACTTTTGAAGAGGGTTACTTTCTTTACGGCTTCGGGAGTGAAGACAGAGAAGAATCCTAATAAATGGTCTACGTTGTACACCGGTACACCGTCCAGCAAGATCAGGTTTTGGTCGGGGCCGCCGCCACGTACATACAATCCGGCAGATCCTTCCATCCCGGCCTGTACGCCCGGCATCAACTGGATGGCTTTCATTACATCTGCTTCTCCCAATATGCTGGGAGTGTTTTTTATTTGTGTCATCGGTATCTCGCTGGCCCCCATTTGAGTGGCCATGATCCCCGATTCGGCCTTGTCCGATACGATGACCACTTCTTGCAGCATGTTATTGTCTTCCATCCGGATGTTCAGCAGGGTGTCACGGGTCAGGGTCAGTGCGTGTTGCTGGCTGGTGTAACCCAAATAGGAGAAGCTCAACTGAGCTTCTCCTTCCGGCAGCGTAATGCTGTAGAAACCGTAAGGATTGGTGGTGGTTCCTTGATGATGACGACTCTCAAGAATATTGGCACCAATCAGCGTTTCGGCAGACGCCCCGTCGGTTACGTATCCACTGATAGTAAACCTGCGGCTTACGGGTTTGGGAGGTATTTTTTGTAACAGGATGTGCTTTCCTGTTATTTTATAGCTTATCGGTTCGTTGGCAAACAACTGGTTCAGAACTTCTCCGAGAGGTTTCTTCTGTACGTTGAGGCTGACTTTATGGTCGAGTTTCACTTCTTCACCGTAGATGAAAGAGAAACCGGTGGCTTGTTCTATATGCCGGATAATCTCTGAGAGGCTGGTGTTTTGCAGCTTGAGGGTGATCCTGGGCTCCGGTGTCTGCGCGTTGATAGTTGAAAAGAATATGGAAACCACACACATCAGAATGTAACTTCTGATGTGGTGGAAATCCGGATTGGATTTTCTCATGTTTAGTTAAGTTTAGTAGTAATCGTTATTTTTTCATTGTTGTGTGAATAGTTGAATTTACCGACTGTATGCAGCAGATCGAGAATCTGATCGAGTCCTTCTCCGTCGGAGAATCGTGCCGTGATCCGGTAATTCTGCAATGCTTTGTCTGCTATGGAGATGTTTACACCAAACGTGTTGGACAACTGTCGGGCGATCTCCTGCAGGGGAAGGTTGGTGAAGACTAATTCGCCATTCCGCCAGGCTATCTCTTCGGCAGCGCGATTTGAAACTTCAAGGGTCATGCTCTTTTTCACCTTATTATATATAGCACTTTCGTTTGGCTTCAGAACCATGCGCACAGAATTGGCTTTATTGCTCACCACCACGGAACCTTCGAGTAGGGTGGTTTTCACTTCCGGATCGTCCGGATAGGACTCTACGTTGAAGTGAGTTCCCAGTACCTCTACATTGACCGACTCTGTCTGTACGATGAAAGGGTGTTCCCGATTCTTCGTCACTTCGAAATACGCTTCTCCTTTCAAGTCCACTTCCCTGTGTTTCCCCTAAAATTTCTCGGGATAGGTGAGAGAAGAGAAATGGTTCAGTGTCACTTCCGTTCCATCGGGTAACTTTATAGTCCGTGTGTCGGCCAGTGTAGAAACGGTTTGCAAGGCGGCAGGTTTCAGATAGCAATAAGTGTTCCATCCGATGTAGCAGAACAAAGCGATGGCGGCTACTGCCGAGAAAATGCGTATAGAGAAAAGCCGGTGTGCCGGACGTGGCAATCGCTTCTCTAATATCTGATAGCTTGCCGCTGCCGAGAATCTTCCTCTGGGCGAGCGGGTGGAGGCTATGAGTTTCTCCAATAATCGGTTAAGTTCCTGGTCGGTATACTTCATTTTTTATTTCGTTATTTTTTCACCAGCCGGATAGACATCTGGGTCGTTTCCGACTTTCCGTTCTGAGGCCGGCAGACAAGCTGAATGTATTCATTCGTTCCCACTTTCTGGGGATAGACCAGAATAGTGGCTTTGGCCGATTTACTGCCTCCCTTGATGGTGACTTTATTATCTTTAATCTTAAAAAACTGTGCCGAAGGGCTTCCGGGTTTCGTCGGACGTGAGGGTGATTCGATGAAGACAATCCGGTCTTCTTTCGTTTTATCAACCGCAATGATCTTTACTTGGAATTCGGCTTCCGCAGTATTCTTTTTGTAAGAGAAGTCCTGCGCTTTCTTTTCGAATCCCAGATATTCCTTGGGATAGGAGTTGTTGCCGTTTTCGCATGCAGTGAAACACAGTGCCATCGTAAGCAATGCAAAGGTTGTAGGTCTTAATAACTTCTTCATAAGCTAAGTCTTTGTGTTTTGATTAAAATGAATTTCACTGATAAAGACAGAGCGTTCGAAGGATCTCCCTATCGGGAATATGCAAATAAAAGTTAAACCTGATCCATCGTTTCCGGTCGGTGGTTCATTGTTTATCGTTCATCGTCAATATCGCTTCTTTCAGTCGGATTGTTGCTTTCTGGAGTTGGGCGTCTACGGTCTTTGTGCTGATGCCCAATTCTTCGGCCACCTGTGCATAGCTTTGTTTTTCTTCGCGGATGCGGATGAACACTTCTCTGCAACGTTCAGGCAGGCGGTCGAGCGCCTTCACATAGATGGCGAACAGCTCTTCGCTGATCATGGATTCCTCGGGCGAATCGCTTTGTGCTTCCGGTTCCGGCAATACTTCGGTGGATATGGTTGTGCGCCTGTTCTCTTTTTCCAGATAGTTGAGCGAGGCGTTTTTCACCAATATGAAGCAATAGTCCTCAATGCTTTTGACTTCGGGCAACGAACTGCGTTGTTCCCAGAGTTTCAGGAATACATCAAGTACGATCTCCTGCGACCATTCTTCCCGCTTTACGTAATAATAGGCAATGCGGTAAAGCCGGTCGTACGTCATATCGTAGAAGGATCGGAACGCCGTTTGCGAGTCCAGCTCCTTCATTCGTCTTAATAGTTTTCGAACCTCTGATTCGGTCATGACTTTATAATTTTAGTTGTCCACCCGGAGAAGATCGCTCATGATGCTGTCGGAAATAAAGATTCCTTCTCGGGTGAGGCGCAGAGCACCTTCGTGTATTTCTAATTTGCCGTTTTCTAAAGAAGGACGTGCCATCTTGAGGCAGTATTGTTCCAGTTCGGTTCCATAATCGTTGCGGAGGCGTTCGAGTGAAATTCCCCATTGAGTGCGGACGGAGGTAATGACAAATTCATTGTACCGGGTAGTTAAATCCCGTTCTTCCCGTTCAAAGTCCCGTTTGCCACTTTCGATGCCTGCTATGTATTTCTCTATCGACGAACAGTTCCATTCGCGTGTTGCTCCGTCGAAAGAGTGTGCCGACGGACCACAACCGAGGTAGCTGGTCCCTTGCCAGTACGAAGTGTTATGGCGTGAATACATTCCCGGCTTGCAAAAGTTGGATATTTCGTAGTGCTCATATCCTGCTTCCTGCAGCCGGTCTATCAATAAGGTGAAGAACCGGACACTGCTGTCCTCGTCCACTTCTTCAACCTGGTGTTTTTGCAACATTCTATAAATAGGAGTACCTTCTTCATAAATCAGGTGGTAGGCCGAAACATGCTCCACATTGAGGGCAATGGCCTGTTGCAGGTCCTTTTCCCAACGCTCTGCTGTCTCACCGGGAAGTCCGTAAATCAAGTCGATGCTGATGTTGCGGAACCCGTAGGTACGGCATAATTCTACTGCACGAATGGCTTGAGTGGCATTGTGGCGTCGCTTCAATAACGTAAGCGTGGCATCATCAAAAGTGAGGATACCCATACTGATGCGGTTGAATGGCAAGCGGGAGAGCATTTGCACATATTCCGGACAGAGGTCATCCGGATTGGCTTCAAGCGTTATTTCATGGCAATTTTCCATTCCGTATACACGCCGGACGGTGTCGAACACTTTCCGGAAGTCCTCTTCATCAAGTTGCGAAGGAGTACCTCCACCAAAGTAGAGCGTTTCTATGGGCTCTCCTTTCAGGTAAGTATATCTCATTTCCAGCTCCTTGCAGAGGGCTTCGATGTAGTGTCCTTTCCGTTCGCTTCGCGTGGTGGAGTAAAAATCGCAATAAATACAGCGTGTCTTACAGAAGGGGACATGTATGTATATGCCTGCCATGATAGTCTGAGTTATTTTTGCGTTTTAAATTGCAAAAGTAAGGTTTTCGTTTTAGTAAACAACTTTGCAGGGCATATATTCTTTTTTATTTAACGGGAGGAAAGTTCCTTTTTAACCATTTGACAATCTGATTATCCGATGATCTCAGAATGCTTTCGTTTCGTGCCGCTCTGAAGGTTGGAGAAAAAAACGTCTGCATTTGCCGGTAGGATTTTCCCATGTGTCACAGATCTGTGATATCTGTTCTCCAATAGATAGCTGTGCGGCGGAATCCTGCCCTTTTTCTTCTATTTCCCTCTTCTTTCGGTGATTCTGTTATATATGGTTTGACTGGCTTTACAGAACAACCGGAGGAGAAAGAGGCATTCATACGGCCTTTTTGTTATAACAATATATGTAATGTGGCAAAATGACTTCATACAGAAATCCTATACACGTTTTAACACAAATAGCCCTATCAATGAA
>ERZ791659.1600-NODE-1600-length-11461-cov-2.45993_pt1 | contig 11461 bp, 8 predicted proteins | sample MGYA00510053_ERZ791659 | MGnify/ENA primary metagenome ERZ791659 (study PRJEB30046, sample SAMN00715192) | human gut metagenome | study: EMG produced TPA metagenomics assembly of the A metagenome-wide association study of gut microbiota in type 2... | reverse complement strand
CATTTGCTTGTTAAACTGTTAGAAAATTCACACACCCCCTACCCCCGCTCAAGCAGGGGAATTGAGATAGTTTTGACAACCTCGATTATAGCTTGCTTATTCAGTCTTTTTTCCCTATTCTGTTATTTACAGCTGCAAGGTTTAATCTGTTTGAAGAAATCATTTCCCTTATCATCAACAAGAATAAATGCAGGAAAATCTTCTACTTCAATCTTCCATATAGCTTCCATACCCAGTTCCGGATATTCCACACATTCAATGCTCTTTATATTGTTCTGAGCAAGAATAGCAGCCGGTCCGCCGATAGAACCCAGATAGAAACCTCCATGCTTCTTACAAGCATCTGTCACTTGCTGGCTACGGTTACCTTTTGCCAACATAATCATGCTACCGCCATGACTTTGGAACAGATCTACGTATGGGTCCATACGTCCGGCTGTAGTCGGGCCCATAGAACCGCATGCCATACCTGCCGGAGTCTTTGCCGGACCTGCATAGTAAATAGGATGATCCTTAACATATTGCGGAAGATCCTCACCACGATCCAAACGTTCTTTCAGTTTTGCATGAGCAATATCGCGACCTACAATAATAGTACCGTTCAATGATAAACGGGTAGCTACCGGGTACTTGCTCAATTCTTTCAAGATTTCAGCCATCGGACGATTCAAATCAATCTTAACGGCATCACCCTCACCTGCCTGACGAAGTTCTTCAGGGATTAAACGTCCCGGATGTTCATCCAGCTTTTCAATCCAGATACCATCCTTATTGATTTTACATTTGATGTTACGGTCGGCAGAACAAGATACGCCCAAACCTACCGGACAAGAAGCTCCGTGACGGGGCAAACGGATAATGCGTACATCATGAGCATAATATTTACCTCCGAACTGTGCGCCCAAACCAATCTTATGCGCTTCTTCAAGAACTTTCTTTTCCAGTTCAATATCACGGAAAGCGCGTCCATACTCATTACCCGTAGTAGGAAGATTGTCGTAATAATGAGTAGAAGCAAGTTTCACCGTCAAAAGATTCTTCTCGGCAGAAGTTCCGCCAATGACAAATGCGATATGATAAGGAGGACAAGCTGCCGTACCTAATGTCTTCATCTTCTCAACCAAGAACGGAACCAATGTTTCCGGATTCAGGATTGCTTTCGTCTCCTGATATAAATAAGTCTTATTCGCAGAACCACCTCCTTTTGTTACGCAAAGGAAATTATACTCCATACCTTCCGTTGCTTCCAAATCAATCTGGGCAGGCAAGTTACATTTTGTATTCACTTCATCGTACATTGTCAGCGGAGCATTCTGAGAATAGCGAAGATTTTCTTCCGTATATGTCTTATAAACGCCTAACGACAAAGCCTCTTCGTCAGAGTATCCCGTCCATACCTGCTGGCCTTTTTCTCCATGGATGATGGCCGTACCTGTATCTTGGCAGAAAGGAAGTTTACCTTTTGCCGACACTTCCGCATTACGCAAGAATGTCAATGCTACATATTTATCGTTATCACTGGCTTCCGGATCGCTCAAAATCTTAGCAACCTGCTCGTTATGCGCAGGGCGAAGCATAAACGAAACATCACGGAAAGCAGCATTTGCCATTGCAGTCAAACCTTCTTTAGCAACTTTAAGGATCGGTTTCCCTTCAAATTCGCTTACAGAAACATAGTCTTTCGTGAGTAAATAATACTCTGTGTCATCTTTCCCATGTTCAAACATAGGCTGATACTTAAACTCTGGTGTTGCCATATCTTTATTACTTTAATGAATGTTAGTTAGTGATGCCAAAGGTACAAACAATTATTGAAATATTTCCTTAATCAGAACAAAAAGGCATCGGCTTTCACTTCTCCATATCCCTTAAATGTATCTCCAATGCTTTGACGGAAATCTGAATTTCCCATATCGAAACACCAAGAGAACCAATCAATAGTAACAGGGCTAACCCAAACACATAAACCGAACATAGATAGAAACCCACATAGATAAGGAACATGGTGATGACACAGAAGAATAAGCTCGAAATGCCAAGTATCTGCATACTACGGGTTAAGTATAAACGTTTACGCAGATTATCTATCTGGGCGGCTGCAACCTCCGAATGGTCTTTCACATATTGCTCCTTTAATGTACGTACCAACTGGGCATACGACAAAAAGCGGTTGGTATACGCCAATAAGATAAGTGACACGGCAGAAAAGAGTAAGGCGGGTGTTGTCAGGGTCAATTCTTCCATCTTGTTCTATGCTTTATCAATCAGTTTCTTCATACGGTTTATTAACTCATCACCTAAAGCCGACTTCGTTTCAATGTGCTTTAAAACGGCGGTAACAAAAGGATTACTTTCAAAGTCACCTCTCACCTGTTCAAAATCCTGTTTCTTCTCCCTGCGTGAACCGTCAGCACCAAATCCCGTCATGGACGATAAAGAAAATTCTTTTTTAGCATCTTCGTATACCATCTTATCCAACCCAATGACAGCATCTTTCCACATGAGTACAATATCTATCACATCCTGAGCTGTCATTTCTTCCGGTTTCACACCATAAAACTCCTCTATTTTCTGATATGCCCATGTCCATTCATACGTATAATATTTACTGTGCATTTCCGCAAAACAGGCGTTTATATCTTTCAGGCGATTTACTTCACCGGATTCAATGGCAGTAATGAGCCTGTCCACTTCACTTTTAGGGGCTATCAAACCGGAAATATCCACCCACTCTCCCGCTCCGACTTCCGTATCCGGGCGTAAACGGGAACGTATTTCATCATCATTCCGGAAGTCAATGCCTTCCAAACGTTTGATAATTGAATTACCCAAAAACTTATGAATCGCTATTTCATAAAAACGGATGCCATTCTTCAAAGAAGAGTTCTTGATCTTCGCACTTTGATAGGAATAGGTATCAGAAAGCTCACCGGATGCCTGACGGAGCGCCATCAGCATATCACGCCCTTTAAACATCTTCTGTACCGTATAAGGGCTAAGCAAATTATAATTGATATAATCCAACTGATTCTCGTCCGTACGCTTGTCACGCTTCGGCCATTTCTGTGCATCACGAATAGTACCTACACTTCTCAAATTGACTCCGGGAACAAGATAAGTCGTATTTTTTTGCTCTATCAAATAAGAGAAAGGCAGATTGGACGTATCCGCATGATTGACATGGCGTCCCATTACCAAAGAGAATGCTCCCACACGCGCCGGCCACAAGATATAAGAGTCTGAAGTTGTTTTTGCCCCACGCTCCAAAGTCCCTTGATGAATAGGCCCAAGCTTATACATATGATTACTTTGATTCGAACCCGAACCTGCATTCATGAACGAAAACATACCGGCTATAAGTAATGTAGACTTATGATGTGTCACCGTGTAAGGTCCTGCAAAAATAGCGCAAGCCTCACCATTCTCTCCCTGACAATTACTAAAAAAGAGAGAGTCTGAAGCCGAATAATTATGTCCTAACTGGCAAGCCTGTCCCACAAAGCAGCGCGCCAACATGGAACCGTCATCCACATGTGAGCCGGATGAAATGATAAAATCCTCACAGATAACACCATACCCCACATGAACCGAAGCTTTCTTATTACTATTTATGCTACCATTCAACAAACGGCAAGTACCTTCGATATGGGTAAAATCTCCTATCCGAACATTTTTGATAGAACCGGTATTGATAATCCTTACGTGACTGCCGATAGTACCTACATCCGAAGCATGCTTATTAGAATAAAAGTCCGTAATCTCCTTTAAACGGTTGATCAATTCCGGTCGATGTCTGTAAAGCGCCAGAATATAAGCAAGATGGGCCGAAAGTTTATCATTGATAAGCACTTCCCTGCCTCCCGTTTCATTCAAGACAGAAGCCTCTACTCCATTACCGAATTTACTTACCCCATCTACCAGAATAACATCTACATTCTCAATAAACGCATCGTTTCCTATCGTATAATTAGCAATATAATTCTGTATATTCTCAATGCAGCAATTATCTCCCACTGTCACATTGTGCAACGTAACATGCCGGAGCCCGGCGTGCTTCTTAATACCTCCCGGAAGAACAAACTCCCCGTTAAACACTCCCAGCCTCACATTTCCCGAGAAACGAGTGTGATAAACATATTCGGTAGTAAACTCCACATCTACCAATACATTACTCCAGTCATCAGCCAAGCAAGACTGACTTTTCAATTTGAAGATTTCATCTTCGGTAAGCGAACGGTATGCTTTCATCTTTTATTCTTCTTCATAGTTTTGATAAAGGAAATCATTATAAGGATACTTCTGTACATGCAATTCCTTTACTTTTTTATACACTATATCTCTAAGCTCTTCGATATTTATCTTTTCCTTAGCGGAAATAAAGATGCAGTTATCATTCATCTTCGCCATCCATGTACGCATCAATTCTTCCAGCGTCCAATTTTCTTTAGTACGGGGACTGAGATCATCCTCATCCTTTCGCACATAAGTATAAGCATCTATTTTATTAAATACAATCATACTGGGCTTTCCACTGGCACCGATCTCCGTAAGAGTTTTCTCCACCACATCAATCTGCTCTTCAAACTGCGGATGAGAAATATCCACTACATGAAGCAATAGATCGGCTTCTCTCACCTCATCCAATGTTGATTTGAAGGACTCTACCAGATCCGTAGGAAGTTTACGGATAAACCCTACCGTATCAGAAAGTAAAAAAGGAAGATTCTCTATGATTACTTTCCGTACCGTAGTATCCAAAGTCGCAAATAATTTATTTTCGGCAAAGACCTCGCTTTTAGAAAGCAGATTCATCAGAGTAGATTTACCGACATTCGTATATCCTACTAAAGCAACACGAATCATCCTTCCCCGATTCTTTCGCTGCGTAGCTTTCTGTTTATCAATTTCAGCCAAACGTTCTTTCAACAATGCCATACGGTTAAGGATAATACGGCGGTCCATCTCCAACTGAGTTTCACCCGGTCCGCGTAATCCTACAGAACCGCCTTTACCGCTACCGGAACCGCCTCCCTGTCTTTCAAGGTGCGTCCATAAACGTTGCAAACGCGGCAACATATATTTATTTTGCGCTAATTCCACTTGTGTTTTGGCATTAGCCGTCTGTGCGCGCATAGCGAATATATCGAGAATAAGCGAAGTACGGTCAAGAATCTTAACCTTCAATTCAGCTTCAATATTACGTATTTGCTTTGCAGAAAGTTCATCATCGAATATTACCATACCCACTTCCTCTTCCACATTATCCTCATGCGCCCGGATATATTCCTTAATTTCTTGCAACTTACCTTTACCCACATAGGTAACGGTATTCGCCTGATCTATTTTCTGCGTAAACGACTTCACAACTTCCGCTCCTGCTGTCTCAGCAAGGAAAGCCAGTTCGTCCAGATATTCCTGAGTTTTCCTCTCATCTTGCGTTTTTGTGATCAACCCTACAAGAACAGCTTTTTCCGTCTGGGCTTCGGATATTACAAATTCTTTCATTCTTCTGTCATAAAATTATATATTGGCAACAAATATAGCAAAAAAGCAATGGATAGAACAAATAAATAACCCGATTGTTATATCTATCGCTACTCCTTCTTATTATAGAGGTTTAAACAGACTTTTAAAACGTATTTTATCACCCCTCTATTATATTAAGGTGTAAACTTGAAAAAACAAAAATAATTGTTTAATTCTAATATTATAACAATTAAGCAAAATCACAAAGAGTTACAATTATCATATTTTATAAAATAAAGCTGTAAAATAGAGCGAAATATATATCTTTTAGTCATTTTTATACAAGCCATATTCATTTAACTAAAATAATATTTTAATCTATTTAATATGCTTAAAAACATAAATATGCATATTTTTATGACAATATGAAACTAATATTACGGTTTTTATTAAAAATTATTGCTATCAATGTTTTTATTTGTAGTTTTGCAAAATGTTAGAAAAATAGAGAGTATTATTTAATTGTAAACTTTAACTAGAGAGAGTATTTTATGAAAAGAAAATTAATGCTGTTACTGGCATGCTTTTTTGCAGGCATAAGTCTGGTTACAGCTCAAACCTCCAATGTAACAGGAATTGTTATGGGAGAAGAAGACGGACTACCGGTGGTAGGAGCTACCGTATTAGTAACAGGAACTACTATCGGGACAATCATGATGGTAGATTTACCCTTTCAAATCTTCCCGGTTCGGCAAAGACCCTACAGATTTCATATATCGGGATGAAAACTCAAGAAGTGCCCATCAAGCCGGATATGCATATTACATTAAAATCCGATGCACAACAGATGGATGAAGTAGTAGTAACAGCCATGGGTATTTCCAGAGAAAAGAAAGCTTTAGGTTATGCCGTGCAGGATATTAAATCGGACGAATTAACGCAAGCTGCAAGTACGAGCCTTGCCGGAGCACTTCAAGGAAAAGTATCCGGTGTGGACATCACTCCTTCATCCGGTATGCCGGGTGCCTCTTCCAAAATCACAATCCGCGGTTCACGTTCATTTACCGGGAATAACACACCTTTGTATGTAGTAGACGGGATGCCTATTTCATCTACATCGGATATGAACACCCTGAACTCCGTAACCGGTTCGGATTATTCAAACCGTGCCATAGATATTGACCCTAACGATATTGAAAGTATCAATATCTTAAAAGGACAGGCAGCTTCCGCTCTTTACGGTATGCGTGCGTCCAACGGCGTAATCGTTATTACAACTAAAAGCGGGAAAGGTGCGAATAAAGGAAAACCTGAAATAACAGTCAACACCAATCTTTCTTTTGACAAGGTTTCAACGATGCCCGAATTCCAAAAAGAATTTGCACAAGGAGCCAAAGGTGCCTATTCTCCAATGTCCGCACTCGCTTGGGGACCAAAGATTTCAGAACTCGCCAATGACCCGGACTATGGCGGTAATACGGCCTATGACTACACCCGGCAGTACGGAAAGCACGAAGGTCAATATTACGTACCTCAACGTGCAAAGGCGGGATTAAACCCATGGGCTACTCCACGCGCTTATGACAATGCTAAAGATTTCTTCAACACAGGAGTCACCTGGAGCAATAACATCAACATTGCACAAGGATTCGATAAAGGGAATTACTCTTTTTCATTGGGTAATACCACCGGAGATGGTATTATTCCTTCTACCGGGATAGACCGTTACAATGCCAAACTGGCAGCAGAAGCTACATTGAACAAGAACTGGTCAACCGGTTTCAATGGAAACTTCGTTATTTCTAAAATCAGAAAGCAAACCGCCGCCAATAATGGTATCATGGCTACCGTGTACGGTGCACCTGCCAGTTATGATTTAAAAGGTATCCCTTCATACGTGGAAGGCGCACCTTATACACAGAACACCTACCGTAGCACAGGAGGTTTCGATGCTGCTTACTGGGCAGTCGACAACAATCAATTCACAGAAAAGTCGCATCGCTTCTTCGGAAACACCTATGCAAAGTACACTACCAAATTCGGTACGGAAAATCACAAATTGGATGTGAAATACCAATTAGGTACAGACGCATATACCACCAATTATACGGATTTATGGGGATACGGACACTCTAACGGTACCGGACAGGTAGAAGAAAACATCTATACGGTAAATGAAGTAAACTCATTATTCACGGCAAATTACGACTGGAAAATCACGCCGGAGTTCGATATGAACATTCTGGTTGGTAATGAATTTGTAAATAAAACCACCAAGCATAGCTATACCTACGGAAGTAATTTCAACTTCCCGGACTGGAACAATATGGGAAATGCTTCTGCATACAGCGCACTATCCGAATACTTCAAAGAACGTACGGTAGGTAACTTTGCCAACCTGTCACTCTCTTACAGAAGTATGGTATACCTGAATGCAACGGTACGTAACGACCGGGTTTCAACCATCGTTCTTTCACTTATCCGTCTGTTTCGTTAGGTTTCATCTTCACAGAGTTAGAACCGTTGAAGAACAACGTACTTACCTACGGTAAGCTTCGTGCATCTTATGCAGAAGTCGGACAGGCCGGTACTTATTATAAATCCTACTATGCAACTCCTTTATATGGAGGAGGATTCTCTTCAGGAACACCGATACAGTACCCGATGGGTTCTATCGTTGCATACGTCCCGTATTATAAGATTTACGACCCGAATTTAAGACCGCAGAACACGAAGTCTTATGAAATCGGAGCTGACTTGACTTTCTGGAACGGAATCATTACGCTGAATTATACCTATTCACGCCAAAATGTAAAAGATCAGATATTCGACGTGCCATTGTCTACGTCAACCGGTTACCAATCATTAGTAACCAACGGCGGTTCCATGCACACCGATTCACATGAAATTACTTTGGGAGTGAATCCGATTAAGACCAAGAACTTCAATTGGGACTTCGCGTTCAACTTCTCCAAGATCGACAATTATGTGGACGCTCTCGCACCGGGTGTTACCAGTATTATGTTAGGTGGTTTTGTCGACCCGCAGATACGTGCAGGTATCGGCTATAAGTTCCCGGTAATCTACGGTTCGAGCTACCTGCGTAATGAAGCAGGGCAAATTGTCGTAGATAAAAACGGTATGCCTCAAAAAGGAGACAACCGTGTTATCGGTTCTGTTTCTCCTGATTTCAGATTGGGCTTCAACACTACTTTCGAGTTCTATAAATTCCGTCTATCGGCAGTACTCGACTGGAAACAGGGAGGCGATATGTATGCAGGTACCATCTCATCACTCGATTATTACGGGGTCACCAAGAAATCAGCAGATTTCCGTAAGAAAGATTTCTTGTTTGAGAAAAACGCGGTAAAAGTAGCGGGCACAGACGCTGCCGGTAATACCATTTACGCTCCGAACGACATCAAGATCAGCGGAAGTGATGCAGCAGATTATTTCGATATCATGAGCAGTATCTCTGAAGCCAGCGTATACGGAAACTCATTCCTTAAACTGCGTGAGATAGCTTTGAGTTATCCTGTTCTTGAAAAATCATATTTAGGCATCACCGTAAATGTATTTGCAAGAAATATCCTTTTATGGTCCGAGCTTAAAGGACTGGACCCGGAGTCATCACAAGGGAACAATAACATGGCAGGTGGTTTCGAACGCTTCTCATTACCGGGAACATCGAGCTACGGTTTTGGTCTAACATTCAAATTCTAAAGAGGAAAGGAAAATAAAATGAAATCAATATTCAATATATCCAAAGGTTTTCTGTCCGTCGCAATCCTGTCCGCAGCATTCGTTTCTTGTTCGGAAGATAAGATGGACTCCATAAACAACGACAATAATCACACCACGGTAGTACCGTCCAAATTTATTCTGGCCGACGTACTTACCTCCACTGCATTTAACAATGTAGGAGGTGACTTCAATACCTATTTCGCTTCTTATGTAGAGCATGAAGTAGGAATCTCCAACCAGCTTTACCGTGCGGAAACCCGTACCGGCGAACCGTCTTCTTCCACTACATTCAACAATGTGTGGGAGAATACTTATTCCGTATTGAAAAATGCCAGAATCATCGTGCACAAATGCTCTGAAGATGGTGACCAACACGGCAACTATACCACAAGAGGTATCGGTGAGGTAATGGTCGCACTCAATTCCGGATTGATTGCCGACGCTTTCGGTGATACGCCCTATACTCAGGCTGCACTGCCGGAACTGACCAACGGGCAACCGACTTATATGAACCCGATACTCGACACGCAGGAAAGTATCTACCGGAACATCCTGCAAAGTCTGGACAATGCCATCGCCGACCTACCGCAAGGAGACAATCACATATCCGGAGGCGTAGGCAATTACGATTTACTGTTCAAAGGAGATACCGTTATGTGGCGTAAATTCGCTTACGGCTTGAAAGCACGCTACACAATGCACATGATTCATCGTTCTACGGATGTAGAAGGTGATCTCAGAAAGATATTAAGCTATATCGACCGGTCATTCCAAGACGGAGAAGAAGCTGCCTACAACATGTACGACGGCATCAACCTCAACCCGTTATTTGATTTCCAATGGAGCCGCGACTACCTTGCAGCCAGCAAGAGCATGGCTACCAAGTTGGTGGAACGCAATGACCCGCGTATGCGCCGTGTATTCGTAACTCCGATGGATGTTAAAGCCACAAAACCTCCCTTGTGGACACAGATTTCGGGAAAGAACGATCCCGGCTTTGACAATATGGCGCCCAACGGTACGCCACTGCCGTTACAATACCATTACAATACATCCATCTATGTATTTGCGGAAACTGCGCCGACATTACTTCTCAGTGCCCACGAACTTTTATTCCTGAAAGCGGAAGCACTCTGCCGCCTAAACCATACGGATGATGCGGAGGGAGTTCTGAAACAAGCGATAGTGACAGCAATTGCCAACACGGAAAGAAGCGTAAACTCTGCATTAACCGAAGCACCGGATGTACTTTCCAACGGAGGTATTGTGAAAACGAGTGATGCCATCACCACCGAAGAAGCCGAAGACTATTTCGACAACGAAGTCAAAACCTTATTCGATGCCAACCCGTTGAAAGAAACAATGATCCAAAAGTACATCGCTTTCTGGGGAGCATCCGGAGAATCAACCGAATGTTATAATGACATCCGTCGTATGAAAGCTATGGGTGAAGATTTCGTTACGCTGGAAAACCCGAATCCATTCCCGTTACGCTGTCCTTACGGTGACGGTGATGTAAATGCCAACCCGAATGTAGAAGCCGCTTTCGGAAACGGACAGTACGTATATACTGATCCGGTTTGGTGGGCAGGCGGAAGCAGATAAAGATCATATTTATACTTCAGGCACGGATTATACGAAAAGATGGATTGTATTGAAATAAATCCATAAAGTTCGTATAATCCGTGCCTTTCTTTATATTTTTGAATCCGGTTAACCCTTCTTTCTTTTCTACCGGAAAAGATTTCTTATTATACCCGTTTACCAGCTTCTCGAATCAGTGTAGTAGGAGCCATCTTACAACCATTCCTTGATGCTTTCCATTACTTCTTCGGTAGACAGGGATTTACCTTGCCGGCACTCTTCCATCCTTTTCACCGCTTGTTGCTTCATCTCCTCCACAGTATATTGGCAAGGTGCTGCATGAGATTTCTTTTCCTCTTTCCGCTTTTGACTTCTGATAAAGTCGATAGTTTTACGTAGCATATTGTCGTCAGCATCAGCAAGAAAGCTACCGATTTCGTTCAGCAGTTCAGCGCCGAGGCGTGCGGTATTACGTGAGTTGCTCATGATGTTGTTCTCCTTTCTTTCATTACTTATATTCGCAAAGTTACGAAACTCCATGAGAATAACAACGTTAGAAGAATAATAGTTTTTATTTCCAATATATTAAAAGTATAATTTATATCTTTCTTTTTCCCGGTTTCTCACAGAAATAAATTCGGTATTTTTATTAAACAGGAAAGTCCTG
>ERZ791659.1598-NODE-1598-length-11466-cov-2.66708_pt1 | contig 11466 bp, 10 predicted proteins | sample MGYA00510053_ERZ791659 | MGnify/ENA primary metagenome ERZ791659 (study PRJEB30046, sample SAMN00715192) | human gut metagenome | study: EMG produced TPA metagenomics assembly of the A metagenome-wide association study of gut microbiota in type 2... | reverse complement strand
AAATCATGGCAGAGCCGGTAGCGGCTGACACCGAGAGAACTCTCGAGCGCGGCGAGAGAGTGGGAATGTGCGTAATCGGTGTCGAAAATCTCTTTCATGCGTGCCACATGCGCGGGAAGAGAAGGCGTCGATGCGGTGCGGCGGGAAGCGGCGAGGGAGGACAGGACAAGCGAGAGCATGGCGGTCAGATGAAGCGAGGAAACCGGTTCATCGGAGAGCAGCTCGCGGGAGAGGTAAGGCAGAATACGCCATACGATGTCATCCACCTCGGTCCGGCTCATATGAAAAATGCTGCCGTCCGCACACAGAAACGGAAGATATTCCGAAAAATACTCTGTCGACAGATAAAAACAGTGGTAGCAAAAAGGGGTATGCGTCGTGGAAAACCGGTATGCGGTCTGATCCGGAAGAAGCAGGAGATCCCCCGGCGCAAGCTGACAGGATTCCGGCTTCTGCGCAGCGTCGCCGGTATTCGTTAAGGTGCCGCTTCCGGATTCGACATAGAGAAAGAGGAGATACGGAAGTGCATCCCGCGTCAGACGGACGGGGGACGCGTAGCTGATGCACCCCCCTGCAGGGACAAAACGGTTGTGCACAGCCGATATGTCCTCACGGAAAATGAAAGCCGGACCGTCCGAAAGATCGGAAAAGCGGATGCCGTTTCCGGCTGCCCCGGAAAAATGATAAGCCTGATTCAGGCGTGCCTTGATCGTGATTGGTTCCATATGAATCGATCCTTTCTGCATAACTATCCTATATTATAGCGAAACTATTTGGCAATACAATAGGTTTCTTGATTATTAGGTTAAAAAATAATAAAAATTAAGTAATTAAAATTAAAATACGAGGAAAAAGAAAGGAAAAGAAGAGACTAAAAATATGAAAAATGACTAAAAACGGGATATGAAATTTGTATAACATGTGGAAAATGCAGAAAAACGCAAAAAACTAATATATTATGCAATAATATATGATGACTAAAAATAGAAAAAATATATAATTAAATTAAGCTACAAAACGAGCTATAAAAAAGGAGGATTTTTATTATGAAGTTGAAAAAAGTTCTGGCAGTCAGCCTGGCTGCAGCAATGACTTTGAGCATGGCAGCATGCGGCAACAGTTCATCTGACAGCAGCGCAGCATCTGATGATGCGACAACAGGAAGTGTGGCAGCAGCCACAACTGAGAGTGGGGATGCAGCAGAGACCACAGATGGTGCTCTGAATTATGCAAGCATCAAATTGGGCGAGGATTACACCGACATCACGACAACCATCCATGTATTCAACCAGAGAACCGATATGTCCGAGGACAGCTATCCGGGAAAGAACTGGGAAGCCTACATTGCTGATTTCAATGAGATGTACCCGAACATCACTGTAGAGGTTGAGACGGATACCAATTATTCCGATGATTCCCTGCTTCGCTTACAGAGTGGTGACTGGGGCGACATCATGATGATCCCGGCAGTTGACAAGGCAGACTTGAGCGAGTATTTCCTGCCGTACGGCACACTCGATGAGATGGAAGGACAGATCAAGTTCGCAAATACCTGGGATTACGACGGACTGGTATACGGCGTTCCTTCTACCGGTAATGCACAGGGTGTTGTATACAATAAGAGGGTCTTCACAGAGGCCGGAGTGACAGAGACACCGAAGACACCGGATGAGTTCATCGCGGCACTGCAGGCGATCAAGGATTACGATTCTTCCATCATTCCGCTCTACACGAACTACGCAGACGGATGGCCGATGGAGCAGTGGGACGGACAGATCGCAGGTACGACAACAGGTGATTCTACTTACATGAACCAGAAGCTTCTTCACACAAAGGATCCGTTCCAGGATTACGGCGATGGCACACATCCATATGCACTGTACAAGGTGCTCTACGATGCAGTGGCAGACGGACTGACAGAGGATGACTTCACCACAACTTCCTGGGAAGATTCCAAGGGCATGATCAACAGAGGCGAGATCGCAACCATGGTACTTGGCTCCTGGGCATATTCCCAGATGGTAGACGCTGATTCTCACGGCGAGGACATCGGCTACATGCCATTCCCAATCACGATCGACGGTAAGCAGTATGCTTCCGCAGGCGCTGACTACAGCTTCGGTATTAATGCGGCATCGGATGCAGATCATCAGGCAGCAGCAATGGTATTCGTAAAATGGATGACAGAAGAGTCCGGTTTTGCATACAACGAGGGCGGTATTCCGATCGCTGCAGACGACAACGCTTATCCGGATGCATACGCAGAGTTTGGTGATGTGACATTTGTATCCGACGAGTCCGCATTAGAGGGCGAGGAAGATTTACTTAATGCGTTGAACGCTGATTCCGGATTGAACATCAATGCGGGTGGAAAAGAGAAGGGTCAGGAGATTATTGAGCACGCTTCTAACGGCGATATGTCCTACGATGACATCATGGCTGAGTGGAACGAGAAGTGGACACAGGCACAGGAAGACAATGGCGTGACGGCAGAATAAATAAGACATCATGCACAGATGGGACCGGAATGAGAGATCTGTTTCCGGTCCCGTTATTTTAAAAACAGGGTGAAAAAGATGGAGGTTGGATATGGCGGCGACATCAGTAAAGGAAGTAGAAAATAAAACGGCCAGGCGTGGATTCCTGAAGTGGGCAAAAAGCAGGAAGGGGCAGCAGACACTGATTATACTGGCATTTACCATAATTCCGCTTGTGCTGCTGGCAGCATTTACCTATATGCCATTTGTTGAAATGGTGAAGTTCAGTTTTTACAAAATGAAATATTCCACGCCGGTAGATAAACGGGTGTTTGTGGGTTGGAAGAATTATATCGAGGTATTCCGCAACAAGGATATTTTCGCATCCCTGTGGCTAAGTCTCTATTACATGGTAGGTTCGGTGGTACAGCTTGCGCTTGCACTGTTCCTTGCAACGATTTTGAGTTTTAAGACGAGGGGAGGCAATCTCTTTAAGGGACTGATGTTCTTCCCGTATCTGATCAGCGGTATTGCGATCGGATTTATCTTTAAATATTTTTACACAAGAGGATTTGTACTTGATTCCATCCTCGGATGGTTTGGATTTGAACTGGATAGTCTTCCGTACTGGCTGCGCGATCAGAAGATCAACAACTGGTCACTGGTTGCAACTTCTGTCTGGAGATATTTCGGCAACAACATGGTGCTCTTTATCGGAGCGATCATGTCTGTAGATTCCGAGATGTACGAGGCGGCGGAGCTGGACGGTGCAAATAAATTTCAGCAGTTTGTACATATTATACTGCCGAGCATCAAGACGATTGTGACGTTGAATGTGATTTTATCCATCACAGGAGCGCTGAGCGCATTCGAGCAGCCGTTCGTAATCACCGGAGGTTCCAACGGAACGGCAACGTATTTTATCAACATGAACAATATTGCACATACCAGCCAGAAGGTCGGACTTGCGTCGGCGATGGCGGTTGTGTTACTTCTTATCATTTTTGCATGTACGATCTTGCAGAAACTGTTCTTTAAATATGTATACCGCAATGCGGATCAGGACGATGAAGTCATGACCAGGGAAGAGAGAAAGCGGTTGAAACAGCTTCACAAAGAACAGAGAGCAGCGAAGAAAGCAGCAAAGGGGGCGATGTAAATGAAAAAGCGCAGAAAACAGTATTCGGCAGGAGCTATTATCTGGATCATTTTTAAATATGTATCGCTTGTGTTCTTTTCCTTTGTCGCCGTGATTCCGATTATTTCCTGCGTCATCACTGCATTCAAGACGGAGGAAGAGTATAAGACGACGAATGTTATGACACTGCCTCAGAACTGGCTGAACGTTGACAACTTTGTGGAAGCGTTCCAGCGGGCGAACATGGGAAGGGCATTCCTTAATTCCGTGATCGTTATGGTCTGTGTCCTGATCGGAGCCATCATCATTGGTACACAGCTTGCGTATGTGTTAAACCGCTTCCAGTTCCCGGGCAACGGGCTGATCCGCAACCTGTTTTTGTTCGCGGCACTGCTTCCGGGTGTTGCCATGCAGGTAACGGTCTACCAGATCATGCATGACCTTGGCTTCATCAACCATCTGTACGGCTACATCATCATGATGATGGGAACGGACGTTATCTCCATCTATATCTTTATCCAGTACATGGAAAATATTCCGGTGTCGCTGGATGAGTCGGCAATCATCGACGGGGCGTCCTACTGGAAGATCTACTGGAAGATCATGCTTCCGCTGTTGAAGCCGGCAATTGTGACCGCCTGCATCTTAAAGGGCGTGGGCGTGTACAACGAATACTATTCGGCAAACCTGTATCTGACGAAGGAAAATTTAAAGACAATGGCGATTTCCCTCTATACCTTTACCGGACCGCTTGGAAGTCAGTACAACCTGATCTGTGCAGGCGTTATCATTTCCCTGCTGCCGGCACTCATCGTGTTTATCGTATTCCAGAAGCAGATCTACAGCGGCATTACGGCAGGTGCAGTCAAGGGCTGATTACAGGAAAAGAGGGACAGCGATGGAAACATTAAAAAGCATGCGAGGAGAAGTCAAAACAGAACTTCTCACACATATCATTCCCTTTTGGCGCGCACTGCGTGACGACACTTACGGCGGCTATTACGGCTGGCTGTCTTACGATCTGACACTGGATCAGAAGGCGGAAAAGGGATGCATTTTAAACAGCCGCATCACATGGTTTTTCTCCAATGCCTACACGGCATATCGAAAGGGACTTTTTACAGAGGAAGACTGCAACAGTGCAGGCTATACCGGAGAGGCGCTTTTGGAGGAAGCAAAACACGGCTATGCCTTTTTGAAAGAACACTGTATCGACCGGGAGTACGGCGGTATCTACTGGTCGTTAAACTATGACGGGACACCGTTTGATACGACAAAGCACACCTACAATCAGGCGTTTGGCATCTATGCATTGTCCTCCTACTATGAGGCGTCGCACGACGAGGAGGCGCTTGCGCTGGCAAAGCAGCTCTTTTCCCTGATCGAGGAGAAGTGTACGGACGGGATCGGATATCTGGAGGCTTTTACCAGAGAGTTTCATCCGGAATCCAACGAGAAGCTGTCGGAGAACGGCGTGCTTGCGGATAAGACGATGAACACCCTGCTTCATGTCTTTGAGGCGTACACGGAACTGTACCGTGTGTCACGGGATGAGGTCGTGGGGGAGCGCCTCCGCTGGATCATGGATGTGTTTGCAGAGAAAGTATACAATCCGGCGAAGCGGAGACAGGAAGTGTTTTTCGATGCCGGCTATCACACGATCTTAGATCTGCATTCCTACGGGCATGACATTGAGACAGCGTGGCTTTTGGACCACGGCGTCAAGGTGCTGGGCGATGAGGCGTATGAGGCGAAAATTGGTCCGATCACACAGGCGCTTGCGGCACATATTTATGAGACGGCGTTTGACGGACACTCCCTGGCAAACGAGTGTGACAGGGGTGTGGTCAATACACACCGTGTATGGTGGGTGCAGGCGGAGACAGTAGTCGGATTTTTAAATGCCTATGAACAGATGCCGGATCATTCCGAGTACCGGGATGCGGCGCTGGCGGAGTGGCAGTTCATCAAAGAACACGTCATTGATCCGCGCAGGGGAAGCGAGTGGTACTGGGAAGTGTATGAGGACGGAAGTCCGATTTTAGACCGGCCGATCGTGGAGCCGTGGAAATGTCCGTATCACAACGGGCGCATGTGTATCGAGGTACTGGGACGCATCAAGGAAAATTGAGGAGAATTGGCTATGCTGCATGAGAGATATTATATTGAAAAAGAAAAGCAGGAAAAACTGCTTGCGCGGAAAAATGAGAAGTCGGATTTTTACAACGGCGTATTTGACCGTTACGAGTATCCGGTTCTCACGAGAGAACATATTCCGCTGACCTGGCGGTACGATTTAAACCCTGACACCAATCCGTACTTTATGGAGCGTCTCGGCATCAACGCCGTGATGAACTCCGGAGCAATCGAGCTGAACGGAAAATATTATCTGGTGGCGCGCATCGAGGGGAATGACAGAAAGTCCTTCTTCGGCGTGGCGGAGAGCGACAACGGAATCGACGGTTTCCGTTTCTGGGATTACCCGATTCTTCTGCCGGATACCTGCCCGGAAGAGACAAATGTCTATGACATGCGTCTGACGAAGCATGAGGACGGTTACATCTACGGCGTGTTCTGCTCCGAGTCAAAGGATACGAGTGTGAACGATCTCTCGGCGGCGGTAGCGGCAGGGCGGAGACGCCCCACCCCCGCATTGAGGGGCCGGGGGCCGCCTGCCGAACCTTGTCACGCGGCGTTCCCCGCAGCAGAGAAACGTGGTGCTGCATCCGGAATTCGTCGACGGCAAATATGCGTTTTACACCAGACCGATGGATGATTTTATCGAGACGGGAAGCGGCGGAGGCATCGGATTCGGTAACTGCGAGGACATCACACACGCTGTGATCGATGAGGAAAAAATGACGAGCCTGCGCAAATATCACACGATCACGGAGGCAAAGAACGGAGCCGGTGCGACGCCGATCAGGACGGAAAAGGGATGGATTCATATCGCCCACGGTGTGCGCAACACGGCAGCGGGACTGCGCTATGTCATCTATGCGTTTGCAACGGATTTAAAAGATCCGTCGAAGGTGATTGCCGAGCCGTCCGGACTTCTGATCGGACCGAGAGGTGAGGAGCGCGTCGGGGATGTCAGCAATGTGGTATTCACCAACGGAGCGATCGTCAATGAGAAAAACGAGGTGTTTATTTACTACGCATCCTCGGATACACGGATGCATGTGGCGACCACGACGGTGGAGAAGCTGGTGGACTACGTATTCCATACGCCGTCCGATCCGGGGAGATCGGTGGAGTGTGTGGCACAGCGGTGCAGTCTCATCGAGAAGAATCTTGCATTTTTAAAAGCGAATGAATAAATACGGTCATCATAGAAAAATGAGCCGCGGCGGCGGCAGAAAGAGGTAGAAGTTATGAGCAAATATAAAATGATCAGCCCGAAAGTACCGAATGTGCCATGGCAGGAGCGCCCGGCAGAGTTAAACGGAGCACCGGTATGGAGATACAAGGAGAACCCGATCATCGGCAGAAATCCGGTGAAGGGCGTGGCGAGAATCTTCAACAGTGCGGTGATGCCGTACGGGGATGAGTTCATCGGCGTCTTCCGCGGAGAGCAGACGAACGGAATTCCGTATATCTATCTGGGAAGAAGCAAGGATGCCATTCACTGGAATTTTGAGGAAAACAAGATCAACTTCGTGGACGAGAACGGTGAGTCCTTCATGCCGGTCTACGCGTATGATCCGAGACTTGTGAAGGTGGAGGATACCTACTATATTATCTGGTGCCAGGATTTCTACGGCGCAGCAATCGGTATGGCGAAGACAACGGATTTTAAGACATGAACCAGAATCGAGAATCCGTTCCTTCCGTTTAACCGGAATGCGGTGCTGTTCCCGCGCAAGATCGGCGGCAATTTCATGCTGCTCTCGAGACCGTCCGACAGCGGCCACACACCGTTTGGTGATATTTTTATCAGTGAGAGCCCGGATCTCACCTACTGGGGAAAACACCGTCATGTGATGGGCAAAGGTTCCGAGTGGTGGGAGTCCTTAAAGATCGGCGGCGGTGCGGCTCCGATCGAGACATCTGAGGGATGGCTTCTGTTCTACCATGGTGTGAGCGGCACCTGCAACGGATATGTCTATTCAATCGGCGGTGCGATCTTAGACATCGACAATCCTTCCATCGTGAAGTACCGCTGTGAGACGTTCCTTCTGACACCGGAAGAGTGGTATGAGGAGCGCGGATTCGTGCCGAACGTATGCTTCCCGTGTGCAACGATCCACGATTCGGAGAGCGGAAAGATTGCGATCTATTACGGAGCAGCAGACAGCTATGTAGGACTGGCGTTCACGGAACTGGATGACATCATCGATTACATCAAGGAGCACAGTGTGGTGACGACAACCGATACCGAGATCGGAAAAAGATAACAGAGAACTGGAATGATGGGGCTGCGGCAGCCGGAAAGAGAAGAGCGCATTGTGCGTAATACCTCGGGGCTTTCGCAGCCCTGCTGCGTATCCGGCAGAAAGCCGGAAGACAGGGGGAGAAAGAAATGACAGCAAAAAAAATGATCAGGAATATCGAAGCGGACGATCCGATGTTACAGTATAGCGGAAGAATCGATGACGGCGATCCGAAGGCGCCGGTGCTTATCTATGCGGCGAGCTGGGTGAAAATGATTTTTACCGGAACATCGGTGGCAGTCACGCTTGCCAATCATCATGCGTACTGGACGAATGAGATGGGCTATCTCTTAGACGGGGTGCAGGGACGCATCCGCCTTTTGAATGACGGAAAAAAGAAAACCTATGAGATCGCGGGGCAGCTACAGGATGCGCGGCATGAACTGCTGCTGTTCAAGCGCATGGATGCCTGCCATACGGTGACGTTCTATGGATTTACCGTGGATGACGGCGCAGATCTTCTGCCGCCGGAGCCAAAGCCTGCCCGCCGGATGGAAGTGTTTGGCGACAGTGTCTCGTGCGGTGAGGTGTCGGAGGCGGTCGACTATGTCGGAAAAGAGGATCCGGTGCACGACGGACAGTATTCCAACAGCTGGTATTCCTATGCCTGGATGACGGCGCGAAAGCTTGGGGCAGAACTTCACGATACCTCACAGGGCGGCATTGCGCTGCTTGACGGGATGGGATGGTTCGGTGCGCCGGCATACTACGGTGTGGAATCCTGTTACGACAAGCTCGCATACAATCCCGATCTGGGAGAGGTAAAAAAATGGGATTTTTCCCGTTATACGCCGCAGGTGGTTGTGGTTGCCATCGGGCAGAATGACAATCATCCAGTGGACTATATGGCGGCAGATCCAGAGTGCAGTGCGGCGGAGCACTGGCGGAAGCGCTACCGGGAATTCATCGAGACACTGATGAAGCGCTATCCCAAGGCGCAGATCATTCTTGCGACAACCATCTTAAAACATCACCCGAACTGGGATGCGGCGATTGAGACGGTGTGTGGGCAGATTGCAAGTGAGCGCGTGCACCACTTTTTATATCGGAGAAACGGCTCCGGAACGCCCGGACACATCCGGATTCCGGAGGCGGAGGAGATGTCGGAGGAGCTGGCTTCCTATATCCGTTCGTTCGGAGATGAAATCTGGGATGTTTGAGAGACAATAAAGGGAAAAGAAAGAGAGAAGGAGCAGAAATATGAATATGCAGATTGATCTGGAAAAGGGAATTGCAAATGTGGGAGATGTGAGTAGAATGAAGGAGGTCATGGCGCGCGCCAGACGCGGGGAGCGTCTGGTAATCGGTTTTATCGGCGGTTCGATCACGCAGGGAAGCCTTTCTACGACACCGCAGACGTGCTACGCCTACCGCGTGTATACATGGTGGAAAGAGACCTTTCCGCAGGCGGAGTTTGCCTACTGCAATGCTGGGATCGGCGGCACGACATCGGAGTTCGGCGCGGCGCGTGTCGGGACAGATCTTCTGGCGGAGAGACCGGACTTTGTGATTGTGGAATTTTCTGTCAATGATGAGAGCACGGAGCATTTTAAGGAGACCTATGAGGGACTGGTGCGGAAGATTCTTGGCGCTGCGTGGAATCCGGCGGTACTGTTAGTGCACAATGTGTTTTACCACAACGGAGCCAACGCGCAGGTGATGCACGCTGCGATCGGCAGACACTATGACCTGCCGTCGGTCAGCATGCAGAGCTCCATATACTCGGAGGTGGTGGCAGGACGGATTGCAAACCGCGCGATCACGCCGGATGATCTGCACCCGAACGATGAGGGACATGCACTGGTGGCATCTGTGATTACTTATTTTCTGGAGCGGGTACGAAGCGGAAAACTGACTGGCAGCAATGCCCGCTTTACACCGGGAGCGAATCTTCCGGTTCCACTCACAAAAAATGCCTACGAGGATTCCGTCCGCATCCGCAATGCCGCGGCGCCGGATATGGCAGGATTGCCGCAGCCCACGCTGGATGGATTTACGCCCGATGAGACCGCGCAGAATGGAATCACGGACTGCTTCCGATATGGCTGGACGGCGGAAAAGACGGGGGATGCCATCACCTTTCTGGTAAAGGGCAGCTGCATTGCCGTCCAGTACCGGAAGTCGGTAAAGCTTCCGGCACCGGCTGCACTGGCGGTCGTGGATGGTGATGAGGAGCATACGGTGCGGCTGGATGCAAACTTCGATGAGACCTGGGGAGATAAACTGGAACTTACGACGCTTTTAGAGCACGGAAAAGAGGGGGAGCACACCGTCACGATCCGCCTCGCAGAGACGCATGTGGACGATGCGGTTCCGTTTTATCTGGTGTCCGTGATTGCGGCGGGGAGAAGCGGAAGAGACTGACAGCAAGCGTGCAGGCCGTTTTGCAGAATATGCGTGCAAAAGGATTGCAAAATCAGAAAAAATGTTGGAAGATAGAGAGAGACACTGCGATTGCAGGAGCAGGAGGTTAAAAGAATGTTTGGAGAGGATTTTGTGTGGGGTGTTGCGAGCAGCGCCTATCAGGTAGAGGGAACGGACGCGGCGGACGGCAGAGGCGCGTGCGTCTGGGATATGTTTGCGGCGGACGGCAGGGTGTTTGAACATCAGAATGCAGACACAAGCTGCGATCATATGCATCATTATAAAGAAGATATTGTACTGATGAGACATCTGGGAATCCGCGCGTACCGTTTTTCGCTGAACTGGGCGCGGATTCTGCCGGAGGGAACCGGTCGCGTGAATGAGAAAGCGATCGCCATGTACCGTGATATGATTCTCACGATGAAGGAGAACGGCATCACGCCATACCTGACGCTGTTTCACTGGGAATTTCCACAGGCGCTTTATGAGCGGGGCGGCTGGCAGAACCCGGACGTGGTGCAGTGGTTTGGAGAATATGCAAAAGTGGTTGCCGAGAATTTCAGCGACATCTGCGAATATTTTATTACGATCAACGAGCCGCAGTGTGTGGTCGGTCTCGGACATCTGAGCGGTGCTCATGCGCCGGGCGTGAAGCTTCCCATCGCACAGACGTTTCTGGTGGCGCATCATCTTCTGATGGCGCACGGTCAGGCGGTCATCAACCTGCGCAGATATGCAGTCCGGCCGGTCAAGATCGGTTTCGCTCCGACCGGCGGTGTGGCGTATCCGTACACCGACCGTCCGGAGGACATTGAGGCGGCGAAAAAGGTGTATTTCGGATTTTACAATCCGATCGATAACTGGACCTGGAATGTATCGTGGTTTTCCGATCCGGTATTCCTTGGACATTACCCCGAGGAGGGGCTGAAAAAATTCGCGCCGTATCTTCCGGAGATCACACAGGAGGACATGGAGCTGATCTATCAGCCGCTTGATTTTATGGGACAGAATATTTATAATGGGTACTACGTCCGCGCCGGCGCAGACGGCGAAT
>ERZ791659.1592-NODE-1592-length-11500-cov-2.31586_pt1 | contig 11500 bp, 7 predicted proteins | sample MGYA00510053_ERZ791659 | MGnify/ENA primary metagenome ERZ791659 (study PRJEB30046, sample SAMN00715192) | human gut metagenome | study: EMG produced TPA metagenomics assembly of the A metagenome-wide association study of gut microbiota in type 2... | reverse complement strand
TACCTCCATTCGCACACAGCGATGCGGAAGCAGCGCTTCGTTGTTTCTTTTTTAAGAAAGAATCCGGCCGGCTATTACCGGAGAAGTGTAGTAGATTAACCATTGTCATACAACTCTTTATCCCAGCCCGCATACCCGGGCTGAGATAAAGATCCGACCATTTGCACTAAAGAGAGTAAGGGAAATGAAATGCTTTTAGAGAGATAAACGGATAAGAAATTGGACATATCCATTTGTTTTCCAAACCGTTACCTCTGAAATACCCCCTAAAACAGCGGGTGGAAGATGGAAGATGGGGGTGGAAGATAAATGGCATAAAAACCGCATCTTCCACCAATATACACATCTCACAACTCAACGGCATGCACTCTAAAAGGTGGAAGATGGAAGATCGAAACGTGTTTTTTGTATGAGAAGAAGGCTGAGTATGAAAGAGCCGTGAGGGCATAATAAAGGTCCGGACCTTCGCAGGCGCGGACCTTCGCTTATTCAAACCACGCTCCTTGGGGGTGGAGGGGTTTGTTTACTGAAAACAATCCGGTCGATTGTCTACCTTAAATACCTATTATGATAACCTTCTTAACTAACCTTTATCTTGTAACTGAATTATATGCCAACGGCTTCTCGCAGTGGGACAAATTTATATCCTTTATTCTTCAGGACTTTAATCAACCGTTCAAGGTGACCTTTATAGAATTTATCCGTGCGGCGGGCGTCCGTCCCGAAATGGATCAGCATCAGGTGACCGTTCAATCCTTCGGCAGCTTCTACCGAAAGGATTTTATCGTAGATTGCCTGGCTGCTCCGGTAGTTCTTCATGTCCGGTGTGGTATAGTCGGCATTGCTGGCTGTGCCGGCGGTGAAGTTAACCACCTGGATGCCCATATTCTTTGCCCACGCTGCAATCTGCCGGTTGTAATATTCGTAAGGCGGTATGTAGAGCGGAGCGTCTTTAAATTCAATGCCGGCCTTTCGCATCACTTCGTAGCTTTTCAACAGATCTTTTTCAAACTCTTCGCGCGTCACCAGCAGCGAATCGCGGTTCCCCCACGGGCTGTACAGCAAATGTCCGTAACTGTGACTGCCGACGTAGTGCCCCTCTTTCAGCAGGTGTTGCACTACGTCCGGATAGAGTTCGTAAAATTCTCCGGTAAAGAAGAATGCTCCTTTGATACCTTGCTTTTTCAGAGTACTGATGATGGCGTCCGCTCCGTCCGCTCTATCGGCGGCGGTGAATACGAGCGTGATCTGTTTTTGGGACGGGTCGGTACGTACAATGCCGCCATTGCTGTAGATGTTCTTATCTGCTGCTGCGTTTGCCTGCTTCATTCCGTCTTTCTGCAAAGAAGATAAGTAGTAGGTCAGGCAAGCGGTTCCGTCCATGGTCGGTTCATTGGTCGAATAATCGTGGAGGGCGTCGTGATAGACCATTAAGTCCGGTTGGAAACGTTCGTAATCCTGTCCGGGCATTCCCGGAATGCCCTCCATGTTCACTCCCCGGAGACTTTCGAAAATGGTGCGGTATACCGGGCCGTCCACCAGTCCGCCGGTAGTGTTGCCTATTCCTGCGTTCAGCAATGAAGAGTGAGGCTGTATCGGATAATCTCCGGATAAAGGTAGCTCTACGATCATGCTGGTTCCCCACGGGTTGCACCCCAGGAGCCAGTCGCGCAGGGCGGCTTCCATCTCTTCATAAGTCGTGTCGCCTGTCAGCTCACGGTAGAGCCGGCATTGCGTAAGCATGGCGGTGGTCAGATTGTTCGAACACCAGATATAAGGTATGCCGTGCAGGAAAGGACTGCTTGTGGCTTTTTCGTATGTTCGCTGTATGCCGGTTCGCAGGTTCCGGATAAATTCGTTGCGCAGGCGCTCGTTGCCCGAAGCTTTGGCTATCCAGTAGTGTCCCATGTTCATGAACGGATACCATTGATAGTGGCGGGCACTGTCGGGGCCCCCCCCCCCCGGCACCCATCCACGGTGTCACCGGCTCACGCCTTCCGTATTCTACTGCTTGTTCCAGATATTTGGGGTTGCCGGTAGCTTTGAACAGTTCCATGGCTCCGAGTTCCATATCGTCCACCCAATTGTCTTCTTCATAAATATAGGGTGACTTTACCGAGGCCGTCTGGCAGGGACCGGGTTTCTTTATACCCTCTTGATAGGCATTGTCTGCTTTAGAGGCTATTTCTTGGGCGAAGTCCGGATAGAAATCTTTCAGTACCTTTGCCCCCAGTGCAAAGCAAGAGGCGAATTTGCCTGCGGTACTGGCCACTCCGGTGGTTGCATTTCTGAATTTACCGCGAACTTGTGGCTCGCCACTGCAAAAGTAAACCGGACGCCCTTGCCCTCGTCCGTAGCCGTAGTCTACCGAATCTTTATTGGGCAGGCGCATCCCTGCATGATCCCGGTCATCGGCAATCTGGTTGTAAAGCTCTCCTTGGGCAGGGTTCATCCGGTTCAACCAGTCGAGCCCCCATTTTATTTCGTCCACAATGTCCGGGATGCCGTTAGCTCCAGGGTGTCCGGCAGCATCGTAAGCATCGCCGAAAGCTTCCGGGTTTTGCAGATAGGCAAACATCATCTGGTAAATGGCATTGGCCGAGGTTGTGGTATATTGCAGATAGTCGGTCGCGTCATGCCATCCTCCCCGGACATCGATGTGCTGTCCGGTCTTTGTAGGATGATACACGATAAAGCCGTCATGTACATGGCAACTGTCTTTCAGGAAGGGGTTGTAACCGCATCGCTGCTGGCGCATGTAATTCAGCAGGAAGTCGGCCGTTCCGTTGTATACCCGGTGGTTGATGGGGAAGTGGGGCGATACTGCTTTTCCGGCTTTCAGATAGTAGGTTCCGGGTGTATCAAAGGTACTGAAGTCCAGCCGGTAGGTTGATTTCATTTGTCCGATCGGGCCTGTCTTCCGGGGAGATGTGAAAGTACGTACCGTTTTTCCGGTGAATACATCGACCAGTGAATAGTTGTTCACTTCAACCGGTACTTCACTCATAAATACAGCTACCTTTTTAGATTGTGGGAGGTAGCCCAGTTGGTTAATCCGTATCCATTCATCTGCCTGGGCGTGCAGGATGGAAAGTAAGAAAACAATGGCCGATAGCCAGTAATTCCGTTTCATGATGGAAGCATTGTTTAAGGTTGGGGAATGTGTTAAGTTGTATAATGCAAATAAAGCGGATTTAATTTACTTAAAGAATAATAGAGTTGTTTTATTAGCTGATATTATGTGTTGTTTACAAGTTTTTAGAGTTTAATATTGCTTTATATGGCACATTCTGAACTTTTTTCGTTTATTAAGTGTTAAATGGAGGCAATAAATGATAAAAGAGAATGTAATATGATTGTAACAAGGAATGATAAAACTACTTTTGTAGATTGAGTTTTCTTAAGAGGGAACAATATATGAAACCTAAACACAAAAACTGGCTATTACTTGGATGCTTTTCCGCACTGTGGACTGTATCTTTGGCACAGGGGGAGAACTGCAACGATAGTCTCTCACCGATTACGTATATTCCTGTTGTGGAGGATTCCGCCTCTATTGTTGTCGCTGCCGACTCTGCTGCGGTGAAGCGTAGTTTTATCAAGAAATTCCTTGATTACTTCAATGATGCCAATAAGGAGAAGAAGAACAAGAAGTTTGATTTCAGTGTAATCGGTGGTCCGCATTATTCCAGTGATACCAAGCTTGGGCTGGGACTGGTGGCTGCCGGATTATACCGTACCGACCGTGCCGATACACTTCTGCCGCTTTCCACCGTATCATTGTATGGCGATGTGTCCACTGTCGGATTCTATCTGCTGGGCGTTCGGGGCAATCATATTTTTCCGAAAGATAAATACAGGCTGAATTATAACCGTTATTTTTATTCTTTTCCCAGTTTGTATTGGGGAATAGGATACCGGAATGCGGTGAATGACGAAAATGAAAGCAGTTACAAGCGCTTCCAGGCACAGGTGAAAGTTGACTTTATGTTCCGTTTGGCAAAAAACTTCTATCTGGGACCTATGGCAAGTTTCGATTATATCGACGGACGCAACTTTGAGAAACCCGAACTCTGGCAGGGGATGGACGCCCGTACGACCAACGTCAGTGCAGGGCTTTCCCTTGTGTACGATTCGCGGGACTTCCTCACGAATGCCTATAAGGGGTATTATCTGCGCATAGACCAGCGTTTCAGTCCTGCGTTTCTGGGGAATGACTACGCATTCAGCAGTACGGAGCTGACCACAAGCTACTATCGTAAGGTGTGGAAAGGTGGAATACTTGCCGGACAATTTCATACGCTGCTGACTTACGGCAATCCGCCCTGGGGATTGATGGCAACATTGGGCAGTTCGTATTCCATGCGCGGGTATTATGATGGCAGATTCCGTGACAAGAATGTGGTGGATATGCAGGTTGAACTCCGGCAGCATATATGGAAACGTAACGGAGTAGCTGTCTGGGTGGGAGCCGGAAATATTTTTCCCGACTTTTCTTCGTTCGAGGTGAAACATATACTTCCCAATTATGGATTCGGCTACCGGTGGGAGTTCAAGAAGAGAGTGAATGTACGATTGGATTTAGGGTTTGGAAAAGGCCAGACCGGATTTATATTTAATATCAATGAAGCTTTTTAATAAGATAAAGAAATGGTTCGATAATCAGGAGAACTTGTTCTACCTGTTTTTGTTTGTGCTGATTGTGCCCAACATAGTACTGTGTTTCACGGAACCTTTACCGCTTGTGGCCAAGGTTGCCAACGTCCTGTTACCTCTGGGTTGTTATTATCTGATTATGACCCTGTCCAGGAATTGCGGAAAGATGCTCTGGATATTGTTCCTTTTTGTATTTTTCGGGGCCTTTCAGATCGTGTTGCTCTATCTGTTCGGGCAGTCCATCATAGCGGTGGATATGTTCCTCAATCTGGCTACGACCAATTCTTCCGAAGCTATGGAGTTGCTCGACAATCTGCTGCCGGCCCTCGTTACGATCGTAATACTGTATATACCCGCCCTGATATTGGGTATGATTTCCATTGTTCGTAAACGCAGGCTCTCTGGCGATTTTATCCGTAGGCAACGGAAACGTGCGTGGGGAGTACTTGCCATTGGCTTTCTTTCGTTGGGAGCTGCCTATCTGCTGGATAAGAAATATGAGATGACCACCGATTTATATCCGGTCAATGTGTGCTACAACGTAGTGCTTGCCGTAGAGCGCAACGCACAGACCCTCGACTATGCAGAGACTTCGAAGGATTTTACTTTCCATGCTGTTGCCACCCATCCGGCGGAGGACCGCGAGATATACGTGCTGGTTGTGGGGGAGACATCCCGTGCTCTCAACTGGTCGTTGTACGGTTATGACCGCGAGACGAACCCCAAATTGTCGGAAATACCCAATCTTACGGCTTTCACGAATGTGCTGACCCAGTCGAACACAACCCATAAGAGCGTTCCGATGCTGATGTCCGCCGTTTCGGCAGAAAATTTCGACTCTATCTACCATCAGAAAGGAATTATTACGGCTTTCAGGGAGGCAGGTTTCAAGACGGCTTTTTTCTCCAATCAGCGTTACAATAATTCTTTTATAGACTTCTTCGGAAAAGAGGCCGATCATTGCGATTTCATCAAAGAAGATTCGCTGACCGCCGGTCAGAACCTTTCGGATGACAACCTGCTGGCATTGGTGAAAGAGGAACTTGCCAAAGGGAACCGCAAACAATTCATTGTGTTGCATACCTATGGTTCGCATTTTAACTACCGTGAGCGCTATCCTGCTGGGGCAGCGTTTTTCCGGCCCGACAGTCCGGCGGATGCCGAATTTAAGTATCGGGACAATCTGATTAATGCCTATGACAACTCTATTCGCTATACCGACGATTTCCTGGCAAGGTTGATCGGCTTGTTGCAGCAACAGGATGCCGGTTCGGCCATGCTCTATACTTCGGACCATGGAGAAGATATTTTTGACGATGACCGTCACCTCTTTCTGCATGCGTCGCCTGTACCTTCGTATTATCAGTTGCACGTGCCGTTTATTGTCTGGACTTCGGATACATACCGGGAGAAATATTCGGAGCATATCGCTGCTTTACAGCAAAACCGTCAAAAGTCTGTCGCTTCGAACCGGGTCGTGTTCCATTCGGTACTTGATCTGGCCGGGGTGACTACTGCTTATGTGAACGACTCGCTGTCCGTGGCAAGCCCGTCCTATACGGAGTTCCCCCGCGATTACCTGAACGACCACAACGAGCCGCGGGCTTACGACGATATCGGATTGCGTAAGGAGGACTTTGAGATGTTCAGGAAGATGAATATTCGCTGAAAACGTATTTAAACTATAGACTTGGGGATATAAGTGTAGTATCTCGAAACTTTGTTCCTTACGGGTGCTTTTGTTTCATATTGTGGTGAAAGTCGGAGAATAATTTCTATATTTACCGTCAATTCATCACAATATGCAATTATGGCAACCAAACTACTATTGGTAATGGGGGTAACCGATAATCTATGGCTTTATGTGTTATCCGTATTTTTGTTTCTGACCGTTTGTTTCCTGCTCTTTCAGAACTTCCGGCTTCGTAAATCGGCTTCGGCAGACGATGACTATCGTCGTTTCCTGTTCGAGATATTAGATAATCTTCCGTTTCCTATTATGGTGAAGGATATTCAGGAACAATTCAAGTACACGTACTGGAATAAGGAGGCCGAGTTGCAGTCGGGCATCAGCCGCAAAGATGCCGTCGGCTTTTCCGATGCCGATATTTTTGGTGAAGAACGGGGTAAGCAGTATCGTAAAATAGATGAAGATCTTGTCAAGGCCGGAAAACCCTATAAAGCGGAAGAGAGGTATGTGACTGCCGATGGAAAAGTGCATGATACCCTTGTGGTGAAATCAATCATATCTTCGGGCAAACTGGGCAAATGGTTACTGGTGGCCCGTTGGGAGATCACTCAGCTTAAGATGTACGAAAGGGAGCTTTTGGCTGCCAAAGAGCAACTGGAGGGAGCCGTTCGTAAACAGAAACTGGCTTTAAGAAGTATCGATTTCGGCCTGATTTATATTGACCGAAATTATAAGGTGCAATGGGAAGAGACCAGTAATATAAAGAATCTGGTTGTCGGACGTCATTATATTCCCGGCACTACTTGCTACCGGACAACGGGGCGAGGAGACAAACCGTGTAAAAGATGTGCTTTTCAGGAGGCCATCAGTACCGGCAAAATGGTGAGGCATATTACCCATGTGGATCATGTAGACTTTGAAATTACCGCTACCCCCGTTTATAGTGATACGGGAGGTGAAATTATCGGTGGATTGCTGCGCTTTGAAGATATCACCGAGAAACTGAAAGTAGACCGTATGCTTCAAGAGGCCAAGGAGAAAGCAGAGGAGTCCAATCGGTTGAAGTCGGCCTTCCTTGCCAATATGAGCCATGAAATACGTACACCGCTCAATGCCATCATCGGTTTCTCCGACCTGATCTGCCAGACAGATGATGCCGAAGAGAAAGAGGAGTACATCCGGATTGTTACTTCGAATAACGAACTTTTGTTGCAGCTTATCGATGACATTCTCGACCTGTCGAAGATAGAAGCCGGAACGATGGATTTTTCCTATGCCCTGACGGATATCAACGAACTGATGGAGGACATCTGCCTGCAAATGCAGCAGAAGAACCAACACCCAGGGGTACAGATTCTGTTTACAGAAAAGGAGCCCTGCTGTGTGATCAATACGGATCGTTTGCGTTTGTCGCAGGTTATCATCAATCTGATGAATAACGCAATGAAGTTTACCGCCGAAGGTTCCATTACGTTGGGATACCGGCTGAATGGACAGAAGAATGAACTTTATTTCTTCGTGAAAGATACAGGCATCGGCATTCCCGCCGATAAAGCTGAAAAAGTCTTTGAACGTTTTGTCAAACTGAACTCCTTCGTTAAGGGCACGGGGCTGGGACTCGCCATCTGCCGGGTGATCATAGAACTGGGCGCCTGGGAGGAACGATCGGGGTCGATACGGCAGTAGAAGAGGGTGCCTGCTTTTGGTTCCGTCTTCCTGTTCAAGAGGACATACCGCTCGATATTCCTATTAATTTGTGCTAAAAATTGAACCTAAAACTCCGGTTGGCGTGTTGTTTGTATACACTTAATATAGAGGTTTAAATATATAAAAAACATGGCTTATATAGATTATTACAAGATTCTCGGAGTTGACAAGAATGCTTCTCAGGATGATGTCAAGAAGGCTTTCCGCAAATTAGCCCGTAAATATCATCCCGACCTGAATCCGAATGACCCAAGCGCCAAGGATAAGTTTCAGGAGATTAATGAAGCCAACGAAGTATTGAGCGATCCGGAGAAAAGGAAAAAGTACGATGAATACGGCGAACATTGGAAACATGCGGACGAATTCGAAGCGCAGAAGAAGGCCCGCCAGCATGCCGGTGCGGGTGGAGGCGGCTTCTCCGGCTTTGGCGGAGACGGTGGTTCCTATTGGTACTCGTCCGATGGAGAAGGATTCTCGGGTGGTGATGCCGGAGGATTCTCGGATTTCTTCGAGTCTATGTTCGGGCATAGGGGCGGAGGCGGACGAGGCGGCTCAGGTTTCCGCGGACAAGATTTTAATGCGGAACTACACCTGTCTCTTCGCGATGCGGCACAGACCCATAAGCAGGTGTTGAATGTGAATGGAAAGCAGGTTCGTATCACAATACCGGCCGGTGTAGCCGACGGACAGGTGATTAAACTGAAAGGATACGGTGGTGAAGGTGTTAACGGTGGTCCGGCAGGCGATCTGTATATTACTTTCCGGATAGCCGAAGATCCTGTATTCAAGCGTCTCGGAGATGATCTGTACGTGGATGTGGAAGTCGATCTCTATACTGCCGTACTGGGTGGTGAAAAGGTGGTTGATACGCTGGAAGGTAAAGTGAAACTGAAGATAAAGCCCGAAACCCAGAATGGTACGAAAGTACGCCTGAAGGGTAAAGGTTTCCCCATATATAAGAAAGAAGGACAGTTTGGCGATTTGATTGTCACTTATTCAGTCAAGATACCTACGAGTCTGACAGATAGGCAGAAAGAACTGTTCAGAGAGTTACAACAGAGTATGAACTAATAATGAAAGAGCGCTATGCAGACCGAATTAATAATAGTCAGTGAATACTGTCACAAATGTCATATTGAGCCTTCATTTATCGACCTGTTAGAAGAGGGTGGCTTGATTGAGGTACGCACCGAGGGCGGCGAGCACTATCTGCTTGCGTCGCAACTTCCCGATGTGGAACGATACAGCCGTATGTATTACGACCTGTCCATCAATATGGAGGGTATCGATGCCATTCATCATTTGCTGGAAAGGATGGAACTGATGAGACGTGAAATCAGTACTCTCCGGAATCAGCTTATCGTCTTTAAAAGGGAAGGTGTAATGGAGGACTGGTAAAAGGTTTATTTCATGTGTTGGATAAAGAGGCTTTTCCGGTTTCTATCAGAGCCTCTATATGATATAAACAGAGCCTTTATCAAGGGTGGACAGAGTGTCTGTTCCGCCCCGATAAAGGCTCTGTTTTTTTATGCTTGGCCGTACTCTTATTCAGCCAGAATCGTCAGTTCGGCACCCGAAGCGTAGTCTTGTCCGCGTTGTTCACTCAGAGCGGTGAAGCGGATGTAACGGGCTTTTACAGGTTTCTCGAACATTACTTTCTTCTCTTTCAGGTCTCTTGCGAAAGTACCTTTCAGGATTGGTTCACCCCATTCTTTGCCATCCTGGCTTACGTGTATGGTGTAATCTTTCACATTACCGTTGCTGCTGTCCTGACGTGGAAGGTAAGTGAAACCTTTAATTGTTTTCACTTCACCGGCATCCAGGTCTACCCAGTGCGGGTGTTTAGCCACGGTTACAGAGAACATGGTGTGCCAGATGGTATTCGGGTCACCGTCGGTCAGGTTCTTGGCTTCGCCTCCATCCGATTCTTCGCTACTTGCATAGATCACTTCCGTCTGGATGCTTTCGATCTTGTCGAATGTCATGGTTGCTTTGATGAAAGGTGCATCTTTGAACCAGGCAGTCACTGTACCGCCATTGCGTAATGCGATCGGTTCGGTGTAAGTTTTGGGTTTACTCTTATCTACTGTGTAGAGGATAACCGCATCCTTTTTCTGTGATGATACAGATACTGCACCGGCACGGTTGCGGGTAATGGACAACGGCACCTCTCCGGCAGGGGCTACATTGGCTGTTGCAGTCAGGTCTTTACCCGCAGGGCGGATGATGAAACCTGTGTTGTGATGGCTGGCGAAGACACGGTCTTGTTCCAGCGGGCCACCTTGGCCGCAACTGTTGCCACCCAGGCCGGTTACGGCTGCATCCAGATGAAGATAAGTATCACCGGCTTTCGGCAACTGATACGGATGTGAAGCCAGGATCAGGTCGAGTGCGGAGTAGGGCAGAGCCGAAGCCGACAAGCGGTCGGTAGCTACAAACACAGCACCGTTGCCTGCGTTGTTGGTCAATGCACACCAGCGCACATCTTCGTGGTTACCCATATCCTGTGGTTTGGGGAAGTTGACGAATTCTCCGGCAACCGTGTTCTTATGTTGCTCGATGAACTGTCCTACCTTGCGGTCGGCATAGTTGTCAATAGGTCCGCGTCCGTAGTAAGTGAAGTTATCATATTGCTGAGGCACGCGTATCATATATCCCAGACGAGGCAATACGAGGCTCGGCTGATTGGATGTGATACTTGCTTCCAGTTCGATGGAGCCGTCTTTATAGACAGTCCATACCTGATTGGTGGTGAACTTGAAGTCATTGCTGCCGAACTTCTTGTCCGTCAGTTCTTCAATTTTGTTCTTGCCGGAGCTCGTTCCACCCAAAATCTTAGCTGCGTTTGGAGCTTGGGATTTTACAGTGAATGACAATACGACTGTGCCGTCTTCTTTGGTAGTCATATCGAAGCCGGTAGCTGAGTGCTTCAGGTTGTGCAGTCCGTTGTCGAACCACTGAGAGTAGAACCAGTTATCATTGTTCGTGAACGCGCGGAGCGCATCCAGTTTCGGACCGTTACCGTCAGTAATTACTTTTTCGTTTCCGTATGTCAGGCTGTAGATAGTACCTGTTTTGATGTCAAATTGAGCTGTGTAGCCATTGCCTTTAATGGTAATGATATCGCTCGCTTTAATCATAATTATTTCCGGTTTGTCGCTTCCGGATGCTACAGTGTTGATGGCAGGACGTGCAGTAGCTTCTTTAACGAGTATCTGCTCTTCTGCTTGCGCAAAGTTCTTGTCAGCCCAAGGCATGTTGTCTTTCAGCAGGAACTGAATCTTCACGAAATATTCCGAATCGGCTTTCAGTTTACTGAACTGATAAGGAACCGTGATCTGCGTACGGGTACGCGGAGCCACTTCATCCATGGACAATATGCCCGATTGTGCTTCCTTACCGTTTTCGTAAAGTGACCATTTAACTTTATAGTCCGAAAGGTTTTTG
>ERZ791659.1589-NODE-1589-length-11513-cov-2.59836_pt1 | contig 11513 bp, 10 predicted proteins | sample MGYA00510053_ERZ791659 | MGnify/ENA primary metagenome ERZ791659 (study PRJEB30046, sample SAMN00715192) | human gut metagenome | study: EMG produced TPA metagenomics assembly of the A metagenome-wide association study of gut microbiota in type 2... | reverse complement strand
GTCTCAAATCATACAAGCCTGCATATTGATATTCCTCTTCCGTATTTTCTATAACTTCCTTGAATGCGTTGGCATTGAACAGTAAAACCGAGCCGAAATTGAAGTCGTCACGCAGGCTACCGGGTTGGTAATCAATGACCGGAGCTGTTTTTTGCACACCGTCTATCTGTTGGTAATGGTCTGCATATACCATGCTAGCTTGGGTCATTTCCATTACTTGAACCATTCTTTCAAGAGCGAACATGCCTATTTTTAGTGCAGTGTGTTTGGTATAGAGCAAGGTATATGTTTTATCAGAATGTTCTGCAATAGCTCGCATCGCTTGTGTAGACTGCATTTTCTCTACAGAGATGAGTTCGCATCCGGGAATACAGACATTGGTAATTGGCGATGCCAATAAATAAATTTTGTCTACCAGCGTCGATGCACGTAACTCCTTAACTGTTTGCACAGTTTCTTCCAACCGGCTGAAAGGAAGAAAACAGTTGATTGTTGTTTTCATTATTTTACTTCTTGTTTTGTAGTATGAGTTGTGTAAGATGTTTCTTTGTCTTGTTTTTTGATGAACAAACAAAGTCCAAGGAATGTGAACAGGGCATTGATTATCAACAACTCGTAACTAATTTGGTAACCGTTGAGCCATGCTTCCGAATTTCTTTGCAGGATATAGCAAAGAATAGGAGAAGCGATAGCTACCAACGGAATATATTTATCATAAACTTGTTTCTTGGTGAAGATGCCGAAAGCGAACAGTCCTAAGATAGGGCCATACGTATAACTGGCCAATGTGTAAATCGCATCAATCACACTCGTGTTGTTCAGCAGATTGAATACGAAAATGACTGCTCCCATCACAACTGCCATACCGATATGTACATGTTTGCGTATTTGGCTAAGTGCCGCCTCTCCTTTTTTCTGTGCATGTAAAATATCTACAGTAAAGGAAGTGGTCAGTGCCGTCAAGGCAGAACCCGCTGCAGAATAGGCGGAGGCTATCAGTCCGATAATGAATAATATTCCGACTATGCCGGGAAAATAATTTCCGGTAGCAATCATCGGAAACAACTCGTCGCTTTTTTCCAGATTCCCAATGCCTTGCTGTGCTGTAAACGTATATAACAGTACTCCCAGCATCAGAAAAAGCAGAATGACAAAGAACTGTGAGATTCCACTGGTAATCATATTCTTCTGTGAGTCCCGGAAGTTCTTGCAGCTAAGATTGCGCTGCATCATATCCTGGTCGAGCCCATTCATGGCAATAACGGTGAATACTCCTGCCAGGAATTGCTTGAAGAAATATCGTTTGTCATTAACATCGTCAAAAAAGAATGTCTTGGAAAAGTCACTGTCTGAAATCGTACTAACCAAACCACTGAAATTCAGATGCAAGCTGGAAGCAATATAATAGATGCAAAGTACAACCGACACTACCAGGCAGAATGTTTTTAGAACATCCGTCCATATCAATGATTTCACTCCACCGCGGAAAGTGTAGAGCCATACTATAAATACGGTAAGTATGACATTCAACAGGAAAGGAAGATGGAAAGGTTCGAAGATCAGCAGTTGTAGCGTCAGGCATACCAGGAATAATCGAACGGCAGCCCCTAGCATCTTTGAAATAAAAAAGAACCAGGCTCCCGTCTTGTAGGAAGAGCTTCCGAACCTGTTCTCCAGATATTCATATATGGAAACCAGGTTCATACGATAAAAGAGAGGAACGAGTACAAACGCAATGATAATTTGTCCTACTATGAATCCCAGCACCATTTGCAGGTAAGAAAAACTACTTGCCTGTACCATACCCGGAACGGAAACGAAAGTGACTCCGGAAATGGTGGAACCGATCATGGCAAAGGCAACAACATACCATGCCGATTTACGGTTTCCGACAAAGAATCCCTCATTGTCGGCTTTGCGTCCTGCTATATAAGAGATAGTGAACAGGATTATAAAGTATGCCACAATAGTGATAGATATAACGGCTGGACTCATATCTGCTATTTAAATTCGTTTGAGGATGAATGATCCGAATTAGTTTTTCTTTGTCTACAAAAGTAGGGAATTTATCATAGATATGTATACTCTTACCTATTTTTTATTCCCGGTGTGCCTCCGGTCGCGTGTTTGGACGAACGCCAGTTTTTATTGAGCGAGGACAACTCCGGAGATTTCTTTTCAAGCGAAATGCCGGTTATTTTGTCAATGGTGTGCATTTCATCTCTAAAACAACAAGTGTCAAAAGTATGTCCTGGTGCAGTCTCTTTACTACTCGAAAGTGCCAGATACCCACCATTATTGTTCAGTGCCGGGAAGTTCGGTATAATTATTATATTTTCTCCACCAACTTTATGTTTCTGAACAACTCTGTTGAAGTATTTCGTGAAACAAAGATAAGTTTTGGAAGGAATGGCTAGGGGAGTAGAAGGACTCTCATTTTGAAGGATAGTAGTATTGTATATTGTCCCGTCTTCATGCATTTTATATAGATAAAGTGCGGGTAAAATGACTGCCTGTTCAGTTGGATTATAGATTTCTACATATTCTGCACCATCAGTGGCATTGTTATACATTATTTCATTGAAAAGAAGCATACCTCTCACATCTCTCGGTAGTTCGGGAGTGTCCGGATTATCTGGAAGGTCCGTATCGGGGTTATCGGGTGTTTCGTCGGGTGATGTGTTCGTTTCTACGTCATTAGACAACTGTATGTGATGGAACGTGAATCCTTTACAACGGGTTTTGGTGTAAATGCAGTATATACCGCAGTAGCGGGAAGTCTGTATATCGGTATCTTTTATCTGTTTTTCTTTTACGTATTCATTCTCGGATTCAAGCCGTGTCCAAAAAGTCCAGTAACCGTTATTGTCACGTTCTACTTTTATATATAGTTTCGGTGATGAGTCGCCTTTCATCAGTTCTCTTCCCGAAGCCAGTAGTTTAGACTGCTCTCCGTTCTGACGATAAAGAGCTACATTATCTTTAGCTCCTCCAATCTGAATGTAATAGCCGTTTAAATTACCGGAAAGAATGTTTGAGGAAGAAGTCAGATAAAATCGTGCATAATTGTTGGCGGAGGGATTAAAGGCGAGGTGAACTCCAAATTCCCAACGGGTGTTTTTTATAGAGGTAGAAGGAATGGTGATATATGCTGTTCCGGCGTCTTCCTGCGGATCATTTAGATGGATTCCTTCTTTAGAATTGATGGTGAATTTGTCCATCTCTCCTTCCCAGGGAAGTTCGGGTGTGATAGTGTCTTCTCCTTTTAAATCTCCCTTTTCTTCGTCATCAGCAGGGAGCGAACAATTATAGAACAATATGATGAAGATACTTAGGAAAGCAAATGCTTGGTAAACTTTCATACGGTTTTTAGTTTGAGTTATTTCGTTTTACCGTATTTGTTTGAGTATAATGCAGAAGCAATTGCGGTTTAAATAGTTGATGAGTCGGCAAAGGTAAACCTTTTGCTGGGAAAAAACATACTTATTGAAGAAATAATTGTAAATCCTTTTGTTTTCTCTAAATGCGTGGAAAGGAAACAGTGAGGGGTTATCAAAAGTCACATTTAATTTATTGACTTTTGATAACCCCTCACCCATGTTACATTCAATTATTGAAACATTATTCGAAGCGTGGCATTACATATTTATCTGTGTAAGATGTGAACGTAATACCTGGCATGGAATGAACGTTCGATTCGTTCTCCAACTTCTTTATCAACGAATAATCGTTGGCGTCCAATGCGTAATAGTTATCTGAAGCCGGAGTTGTCACACGGACTGTCCAGTCGAACATATTACCGATGATGGTGAGCGCATCCGTTTCCGGATCAAATGCTGGGATTCCTGTTTTTACGATTTCATACGTCCGGTTCTGCAACACATAGAAAGCGTTGTTGGCATCGGTCATAAAAGCAAGCGTCTTTTTATTTCTGAACTCGGTCAGATACAGATGTTCTAATGTCAGGCCTTCAGGCAAGGTGATGGCACGGACATACGGGCGTCCTTTCACCTGTTTCAGATGAAACAGACGACGGTCGGCATCCAACAGAAGATAACCTTCGTCATACTCCTTTTTCACCGTCGGATTTCCTACGATTTCCGTTGCCGGAAAACGAAAATCCTTCTTAGTCATAGCTTCGGTAAACTGAAGGCTTTTGTCTTCCTTCACGCTGTTGGTAGCCATGTCGATAAATTCGATCCCTTTGGAGGTGATACGGAATACGTCATCCGGCATTTTCAGGTCCACACGTCCTGACATAGATTCCATCAGTGGGTAAAGCCCGATAGAAGGTGCGTTTATATCCGAAGGCACACTGCGGAAGTTGAAGTTTTCTGTCTGCACCATTTTAGGAGTCATTGCGATTCCTTGAATGGTATCCGGAAAACGCTCATCAGACATCAACTGACGGAAATAAAACATAGGCAGGATGCTGTCGAAAGCAGCTTCCGAATAAATGTTTCCTGCAAGGTCGCGGCGCACGGTTCCTTTCCCTTCTTCTTGTCCCATCTGGGCGAAATCGCCAATTACGAAACTATACAGGGTAAAGGGAGTCTTTTCTGGCTTTACGACAAAGAAATTGTAGCACCAGGGCAACTGCCAAAGAAGCAGAAAAGCGATGGTTACATATAATAGTATGGTACTGAAACGTCTCATTTCTCAATCTTTTAATTTTAAATCTTTAATTTTTTTATTGGTTAATCCTGTTTTCCGGCCTTGAACCGTACGATAGAGAGCCACGAGAAAGAGGCTGTCAACAAAGTATAGACCACTAAATAAGGGAGAAACTTGTTGTATGCTTCCGGTGTAGGCGACAGGAAGAAGATTCGGAGTAACAATACTGCGATAATGAGATTCAGGATACGGCGTTTCCATGCCGGTTCGAGGCAAATCCATGCGACGAGTAGATAGCCGGAGATGCCGGCGAGATACCACGTTAAAGCGGTAAGCAGTATGTGGTTTTTGAGCTCATGGGCAAGGATTCCGTTCAGATATACCTCCATCAACAAGAAATTGGAAGCGAAGCAGACAAGAAGCAGTATGAGCCCGGAGAGTAACATATTGCCCGTCATTTTCAGTTCCGGATAAGGCAGATGGAGGGTCAGTTTCAAACATTTGCGTTGCATCTCGGGGACAAATTGCACGATTGCCATCAGGATTCCGGCAATCAGAGGGATATATTGCAACATATCAATGAAGATGACATCCCGTTGCAGCATGACTTCCCATACATGGGCAGCCCCTTTCATTTCTACCACCCGGTTGATGCGGAGCATACAGTAGCCTGTAAAACCAAGTGTGGCGAGCACGGCAAGCAGAAAATACCACCGTGTCTTTATCCATTCTTTATAAAATATAGCGTACATTCTTGAGGATTTATGATTTATGAATGATGATTTATGGGTTACGAGTTGCCAACTCTTATTCTTAATTTAATCAGTATTTCCCGGTGAGGCCGATAAAGGCATCTTCCAAATTGACTTGCTCACAGTGCAAGTCTGTATAGGGCACTGACATTGATTTCAGTTTGGCTTCTGTTTCTGCCGGTTGCAGGAAGGAGAAAGTCTCCAACTGGTTCCGCATGATGGAAGGATGGTAGAAATCATCCGATGCAGGAAGCTCGTAACCTTCGGGAATGGTGAAGGTGTAGCGGCGTCCTTTTTCCAGTAATTCGGCGATTGGTTTCTGAATCAGTATCTTTCCGTAGTCCATAATAATACAGTCGTCAACGAGACGTTCCATATCCTGAATGATATGCGAGGTCAGAAAGACGGTTTTACCTTCCGAACGGGCATAGTCGCGGAGATAGTCCACAAACAGGCGGCGGTAGCCGGGATCGAGTCCGAGCGAGAAGTCGTCCAGTACCAGAAGTTCCGGGTTTTGTGCGAGAATCAGTCCGAGAGCTACTTGAGAGCGCTGTCCGCAGGACATACGTGAGATGCGCTGTCTGGTAGCTACTTTCAATTTATTCATCAGTTCGTAGTACGCTTCTTTTTTCCACTGGCCGGGGTAGAAGGCTGCGTAGAATTTTTCTATTTCGGTGATGGTCATGAATTGGTATTGCACATGACCTTCGATGAGCAGTCCGATATGGCGGCGCAGAGCCGGTGCCATGGTCTGTATCTCCTGTCCGAAGATGCGACATTCTCCCGAACGGGGTTTCAGGTAACCGCTCAAGATATTGATAGTGGTGGTTTTGCCCGTACCGTTCTTTCCCAATAGTCCCAGGATACGTCCTTTGGGCACTGTGAAACTAAGGTTTTCGTAAATCAACCGTTTACCGTAGTAGTGCGTCAGGTTGTTACATTCGATAATTTGTTCCATTTGATTTTATCTGTTATTTCGATTCAAAAGAAGAAAAGGAAAAGAATGGGAATTAAGATTCCAACAATGAGTTCTATTCCTCCTCTGCCGATAATGCCCTTGTTCCCTTTCAGCATGATAATGCCGGAAAGAGTAATGATAATAAGGGCGATAGCGAAAATATCCGCGAAGTAAGTCCACCATTGTCCCGGATTGTAATGTAAACGGGACATCGCTCCGATAAGCGGGCGACGGGTGACGGATTCATATACCGCTTCTCCTGTCTTCACGTTTATCAGGAGGTTGGAGCCGCCTTTCAGGAAGACTTTCATTACGTCCGTTTTCGGGAAGTAAAATTTGGTATAGTTGCCGGTTTCTCCCAACGGTTCCAGTAGAGTAAGTACTTTCTCTTTACTCATTCCTGCTTTGTCCGGTAGCTTTTCCGCTATTTTATATTCTTTCCGTGTGATGGAGAAGTTCGGATTAATCGTGTCACGGTGATTCATTACAATTCCGGAAATGGCATATATCAATACCATTCCGGAAAAGAAAAATGACAGGTCACGGTGTATGAGCCGACTCCATTTACGGACAGTACTACTCCACTTCATACGAGTTGGCTTCCATAAAATAGAAAGATAAATACTCTTTTCCTGTTTCTGCTTTGCGGTCGGCTATTTTTGCGCGGAAGTCTGCGATGCGGGCTTCGGGACTGTTGGCTGTTTCGCCACGCGCTTTCTTTTCAGAGTCGCATCCGGCTTCACCGGTTCCGTGTTGTTCGGCAGCTTGTGCTTTGAGTTGTGCTTCCCAGTTTTGGAGGTAGGCTTCGTCGATGCGTTGTTCTTTCAATGTTCCGGTAACACGGACGATAGAGTTCACGCATTTAGGGTCGAAGGCTCCCAATGTTCCGGCTTCTACACGGATCACTTGGGTATCGTCACTGCCCATCAGGAAGATTTTCTTTGCACCATGTTTGCAGGTATGTGTGCAAACGCCTTCAATAGTTACTTCTTGTCCTGCAAGGTTTTCGGCATTGGCAAGGAGAGAATCAATTTCCAAAGCGGAAGATGCAGACTGCTCTGTAGTCACTTCTGATGCGCTTTTCTGTTGTTTGTTACCACATGAAGTTCCGATAAAAGTCATTGCCATAAGGGCAATTGCGATTGTTAGCTTTTTTGTTTTCATTGTTATTGCTTCGTTTTTATATAGTTTGTAATCTGTTTTTCGTTTGTTTATAGCTTTTAATAGTTCGCCTTACGGGCGGGGAGTTTCAACCATGCTTGAAACAAATACTACTCCTTTAGTTGGCAGCTTGATCCCTTACGCAACGGAGTTGCATACCGGCTTTAATGCTGACATAAGATAATGATAATCTGCCTTCCGAATACTTTGCATTGATTGTACTCATTAATCCAAAGAACTGTATATTGGTAAGTAGTCCGCTGGTGCTATTGTATACGGGCTTGAAGGCAGTCGAAGTCATAAGATAATTCATTGCCGGTTTTCCGTGCCATGCAGTTTGAATATTGGCATCTTCTGCTATTGCCGTTTTTTGATAGCTGCCGGCACCTGTAAGGCTTGTTGCCATACGAACGCCGGAGAATTGGTAATTGAATCCTGCATTATTCAGTGATGATATTTTGGCACCGTCATAAACTGCATCATAGAAAAGAGCTTTATCACCATTAGCCGGTACCTTGCCGTCGACATCATTCGTTGTTTTTCCTACCAGATTAAAGTATTCCAGACGTGTTGGTATGTGCCAACCTTTCGGACAAATACCTTGCGCTCCTTCAAAAGAGTTCAGATTACTTTCAGTAATTTCCTTACCGCCCAGTGCAACTTGGAAATCATATAGATAACCTAATTCTTTGATAGCACTTTCCTCTGTTGTGGCTACGGTTGCACCGTCAGCTTTGATTTCATACGGGTACCAAACATGGCTATCAGCAGTAGGATCGGTAGAAGGAGTATATCCTTTCGGAAGATAGATAAGCGGTTCAGCCATCCACGTAGTACCGTTTGCCAAAGTTACCGTGTTATATTTTACATTATCGTATAAGAAATAGTTCTCATCGAGATGTTCTTCGAAAGGAATCTCATTGTCTGCTCCGATTTCACCTTCATCTGTCCAGTTTTCGATGTCACCGATAAGTTTAACCTCTATATCGTCAGGCAATACACGGATGTTTACGCTGTATTGTCCTCCTTGCGCTAAAGTAGTAGATGTGAGTTTCTGCGACAAGGTCTTGCCATCAGAAGTTGCTACTTCGAGCGTCAAAGCTACCGTTTGGGGAACGATGAGGGCGCGGTAAGTTTTGTTCGCTTCAACAACCTGTGCCGTAATGTTTGTAGCTGCGACATTCGCGTCAGCAGTAACTGTAAGGGCAGCCAGATCAAGAGTTGCAGTCGGGATAGAGCCTTTCAATGCAATGGATGTTATGTTGGCTTCTACTTCCTTTGTTACATTAATGACCAGTTTGGTAAGCAGATGCTTAAAGTTCATTGTTATAGTATTTACAGTAGGAAGTACATCTTTATTGCTTGCTGCCATAAGGTCTGATGCCCCATATCCGGTGGTCTGATCGGCTTCTACAGAAAAAGAAGTAGGAGTATTACCTTCTCTATAAGGATAGTATGCTACTATCTGCGATTTGTCATTTCCTTCCGGGTACCAAAGCAAGTCACCTGCAAATACTCCGTCATTGAATGTCATCTGTTTATTTTCCGCATATACGAAGTCATCGTTTTGGATGATTGTAACGCCAATTTTATCTCCGGTCTCAAAGTTAACTTCGGTAGCGCGTGTGATAACAGGCGAGATAGTAATACGACTGTTGGCAGGTGTCAGCGTTTCGTTCTCTTCCTGCTGGCAAGATACCAGAAGTGCTGCTGCAAAGATAAATGTTAAACTCTTTTTCATTGCTTAATAATTTAGTTTATATATATATTCATTGTTTTCAAAAAGCATATCCCGGTCCTCAAAAAGTATATCCTAACTTGATAGTCTCATTCCAACGGCTCGAACCATCTATATAGTGAAGGTTGAAACCGCGTGTATAACTTCCCTGTACTTCAGCATAGATCCCATGGTTGAAATGATAGCGTAAACCGAGACGAAGCGTTGCTTGTGGAGCAGTAGCATATTCATTCTGCAGATTATAATAATCTGTCAGGCGATAAGGAGGATCACCCGGCTCCGTATCTGTTGTAATGACTCTGCTTTTCTCAGTAGAGTTTCCTATGGCAAAGGAAGCGGCTGCCTTTAAGTCAAATTTCCCTATATGAAACACGCTGGATACATACGTCTGCGTACAAAGCATCTTTTCCGACGCTACATACGGATACATCTGGGTAGTCAGTCGTTTGAAAGTTGAAATATGTGTTCCCAAACGAACTTCTGTACGAGGACTTATAAATTCATATTCGGGATGGACCGAGAAAGCATCTCTTTCGAAAATGCGGTTGGAGCCGTTGATATAAGTCGTCGTTATTCCGTTAACAGTCTCCTTATTAATCACATTCTCGTTGTTGACCAAATGTGACCATTGCAGGTTCAATCGTAGAAAATGCTCTTTCTTTCCCTGTTTGAAATGATAACTCAAATGAGAGGCAATCCGGTGAGTGGGGAATTTGAACCAGATAGCATCTCTTTCACCGGCAGACCCCGAAGAATAGGTATATTCGATATCTCCATAAAATCTCTTCCATTGAAGTTGCAGTGCTCCCCCGTTAGACAGTTCTTTGATCGGAAAGCCGTTGATTCCCGATTCGCTTAGATGAATCCCGCTGCCGTCCCATGCTTCATAAGCTCCATACATCAGTCCTTTGTCCAAGAAGGCGTTGTAGGAGTTTTCGGTAGTCCCGATTACTTCCGCCTTGACCGATTCGCTGTTTTTGCTGAACATATAAGAAAAACCGATGGCTAGATCGCCCGAGTGATACATCACACTGGGGGCTACTTTCAAATCCAGCCGGTAATTGGTATGTCGCAAGTCTTTCCGTTTGGAATAGTTGGAGGCGGCAAAGTCAATCTTTCCTCCCAATCGCCAGTTAGGTGCAATATCTGATGCAATACCGCCCATAAAAGCGTATCGTTGCAGGTCTTTGCGTCCGGGAGTGAACTCTAGAATGTCTACCGGATAAAATCCCGGCTGGATAAACATGGAACCACTCATGTCCTTACCGGAAGTATGATCGAATGAGAAAGAACCAGTCAGCGAATACCCTTTCAGATGAGTGATAGACTTGGCTATTGCTCCGGCATTCCATGATTTCTCCGCTTCGTAAGAGTGGTGGAAATCACCATGGTTATTCTTACCATACAGTTCGGCATAGGAAGAAGAGATGCTATCCATCCTGATACCTGTAACATTTTTTCCGGTATTCCAGGAATTACGCCGTTCTATAATGTCGTAAGTCTGTGCCGAAACACCGTACACTATACATAGTAACCAAAGACCTGTTATATATATTTTTTTCATCTCACTCATGCAAAGATTGTTTTTCTCTTTCATAAAAATCGGTAGAAGAGTTGTTGGTGTCCATCAATACTTCATAACCTGCTTCCTGCGTAGCTTCTTCGTCCACATGTCGATATAAGCTGCGTCCGTTGTATGTCGCACTTTGAGTGACATATCCTGCGTCGATGGAAGGAGATATACGTTTCTTGTTGTTGGAGGAACCACCGTAGTACACTTCCGCTCCGTCAATCACCCAGTCGAGCGGAACTGCTATCACCCGGTCGGTGGTACTTCCCGGTTTTTGTATCACACTTCCCTCTTTTAGAACAAAGTCCTGTATCGTGGTATCCTTAGCTTTAAAGATAACCGTAGCAGGAGAAAAGATAGAGAACGAGTAAGCATTCGCCTGTCCGGTTTTCAATACCACGTTCAGATAATGATCCGGTGTGATTTGATCCCCCGGAGCCGGATGATACTGTGTATTCGGAAAATAAACGTTATTGTAGCAGACAAAGTATCCCGGTTTGTTCAGATTGACAGATTGCGGGTATTGCGCTGCATGGTCAACTGCCCCATTGATGGCAATCACTGCATCTTCTCCCGGTTGAAGCGGGAAAGTCTTGCCGGTACCGCCAAACTGCCAGATGCACTGAACGATGGGAGCAAAATCCCGGAAGATGGTTGCTCCGGTTATTTCATCCTGTGTTACCCATACATTGGTAGCTTGTGAGTTGTAAGGATCGAGCG
>ERZ791659.1583-NODE-1583-length-11556-cov-2.43153_pt1 | contig 11556 bp, 8 predicted proteins | sample MGYA00510053_ERZ791659 | MGnify/ENA primary metagenome ERZ791659 (study PRJEB30046, sample SAMN00715192) | human gut metagenome | study: EMG produced TPA metagenomics assembly of the A metagenome-wide association study of gut microbiota in type 2... | reverse complement strand
TGTCATGCAGAAGGGCTTTATCATCCGCTTATAGAACGTTGTATCCCTAATGACATTACACTCTGTGGCAAATCTGTCCTTGTTACCGGCTCCAATATGTCCGGTAAGACAACTTTTATCCGTGCCATCGGACTTAACCTGCTTTCCGCACAAGTGCTCCATACTTGTTTTGCTCGCAGTTTCCGTTTTCCTATGGATACTGCGTTATATTCTGCTATCCATCTGGAGGATAGTCTGATGGAGGGAAAAAGTTTCTTTCTGCAGGAGGTGCAAATTGTTCGAGAGATGCTGGAAGCCGGAAAGGAGTGTTGGCGGTTTTTCCTGCTGGACGAGTTGTTCAAGGGGACGAATACGGTGGAACGGATAGCTATAGCCAAAGCTGTGCTGTCTGCTTTGGCGCACAAGAACAGTATTGTGTTTGCTTCCACTCACGATGTCGAACTGGCTTCCTTACTTGAGGACGAATATGAATTGTTTCATTTTTGTGAGTGTGTTGCCGACAATACATTGTCTTTTGATTATAAGTTGAAGCCGGGACCGGTGACGGAACGTAATGCCATCCGGATTATCGAGATGTGCGGCTATCCGCAGGAAGTGGTCAGGGAAGCATATCGGCTTTCAGAGGAGGATGTCCTATAATTTTATTGCTTGTTTTTACGGGGTGGGTGGTTTGCTATACCTCCTTCCTGATACCTTCTGAGAGGGGGTGCAATGACTCAAGGACTGAATGGCATTCAGTCCCTGAGTGAAAGGCTTTCAGTCCCTGACTGAATCCGGTTCGTTCAGTGAGTGAGATGAAAAGGCATGGGAATGCAGGCAGATTGTACTTATATTTGTAATATAATATAAATGGGTACGAGGGCCGGGTCTCTTTTTCCCTTTCAATTATCCAATCAGGAGATTTATGTTTTTCCCCTTCATTTTCTCAATATTCTCTTTCGAGATATGATTGTCTGTGATGAAGGAGTTCACCATAGTTATCGACCCTAAACTTGCGAATGCGCTTATCCCGATTTTGGAAGAATCGGCTACCAGGATGACTTCTTCGGCAGCCTTTATCATGGCCGATTTTACCATCAGGTCGCTGAGGCTTGGATAAGTCAGGCTCATGTCCGGAGATATTCCTGCTGTGGCGAGGAATAATTTGTTGGCATGGAAACCTTTGAGTGAGTCGGCTGCCATCTTTCCGGTCAGTGAAAGGGTAGGCGCTTTGAACTCTCCTCCCGTCACGATGAGGGTGATACCGGGATTCTCGCCCAATATCAACGCTATGTTCAGTGCATTGGTGATGACAGTGAGCTCTTTGTATTGCGTAAGTAGTTTGGCTATTTCTGTAGTGGTGGAACCTGAATCGAGAATGATGCATTCGCCTTCGCGGATAAACGATACCGCTTTTCGGGCTATTTCTCTTTTTTCTTCAATATGGTTTTGGTTGAAGACCTTTCCGGTCTTTGCAAATGAGCCTACGTCTTTTAGGAAAGCTCCACCATGTTCTCTTTGGATATACCCTAATTTTTCAAGGGCTTCCAAGTCTTGTCTGATTGTAACATCCGTAACATTGAAAATCCTGCTTAATTCTTGAACTTTTGCATGTCCGTCTTCGCGGATTAGGTCCAAAATCTTGACTCTTCTTTGGTTTAGTGCCATATCTACTTTATATATTGTTATATCTTGTTGTTCCTGCGATACTCTTGGATATCTTTGATAGCTATAATTTTCAGCTGGAACTTTTCTGCTATTTCTAGTAATTGAGGCAAACGGGCCATTGTTCCATCCTGGTTCAGTATCTCAATGAGGGCGCCACCGGGTGTCAATCCTGCCATTCTTGTCAGGTCTAGCAAGGCTTCCGTATGTCCGTCGCGTCCTAATACTCCATTCTCATGTCCGTAGAGAGGAAAAATATGCCCGGGACGTGCCAATTCCGACGGTTTTATATTGCCAGTAACCAAAGCGCGTATGGTAGCAGAACGGTCATAGGCGGAAACCCCCGTTGTACAACCGTAGCCCTTCAGGTCGACAGACATGGTGAACGGAGTGCCTAAAAGAGAAGTGTTGTCTTCCGACATCGGGTATAGTTGAAGCTCTTCACAACGCGAACGAGGTAATGGTACACAAAGAAGCCCTTTTCCATGTGTAATCATGAAATTGACAATATCAGGGGTGATTTTTTCACCAGATACGATAAAATCACCTTCATTTTCTCTATTTTCATCATCGACAACTATCACTATTTTTCCTTGCCGAACCGCTTTGATTCCTTCGTCTATAGTATTGAGCATTGTGTAATCATTTAATTTTTTCGCAAAGGTAGTCAAAAAAAGTCAAATGAAAGTTCGTTTTTACTGTTTTTCTTCTTTTTTATTCTAATAATTATCTTTTATTTTATCGATTGCTTTTGTTTTATATTTTATTTATTTGCTTTTTCCTTCTTGTTAATCGTAAAATATGTTAATATAAGGTGAAAATCTTTCGTTTTCTTTCGATTTATACTTTTCTTTTGTTTTATTTGCAAAGGAAACGAAAGTGTATAAGCTATGAAAACAAAAGAATTAATTCTTCAATCAGAAAGAAATCGAAAAAGATTAATTGAAATTATCTATAAAGCAAAAGCCGGACATATCGGTGGAGACTTGTCTTGCCTCAATGTTCTTACTGCTCTTTACTTTGATGTGATGAATGTAGATGCAGGTAACCCTAAGGATAATTTGCGGGATCGTTTCATTTTGAGTAAGGGACATTGTGTGGAGGCTTTGTATGTGACGCTGGAATCCAGAGGGTTCATGGCTAAAGGCATTTTGGACACATTGGGGCAATATGGTTCCATTCTTTCGGGGCACCCCACTATCGGAGTTCCGGGTATTGAAGTGAATACTGGAGCCTTGGGGCATGGCTTGTCTGTCGGGGTGGGTATAGCCATGGCTGCTAAAATGGATAAGAGGAATTATAAAACCTATGTGCTGATGGGAGACGGTGAGCAGGGTGAAGGTTCCATATACGAGGCTGCAATGGCTGCCCGGCAGTACAAGCTGGATAATCTGGTAGCTGTAATAGATCGTAATCATTTGCAGATTAGTGGAGATACGGAAGATGTGATGGGGATTGATGACATCCGTGACCGTTGGACGGCATTTGGTTGGGAGGTAAAGGATATGAATGGTGACGATATGGAAGACATTATCCGGACTTTCCGTTCCATTGATTATGCAAATCACCATCCTCATTTGCTGGTGGCTCATACAACAAAAGGCAAGGGAGTGTCTTTTATGGAGGGAGTGGCCAAATGGCATCATGGGGTTCCGAACAACGAGCAGTATGAACTGGCTATTCGGGAAATTTCAGAAAGGATAAAAAATTTAGAATATAATTGATATGATAGCTTGCAGAAAAAGTTTCACCGACACTTTGTTGTCATTGGCCCGGATGGACAAAGATATCATTGCTGTGACAACGGATGCACGTGGTTCGGTGACGTTAAATGATTTTGCCAAAGAATTGCCACAGCAATTCGTGGAGTGTGGTATTGCGGAGCAGGATGCTGTGGGTATTTCAGCCGGGTTGGCTCATAGCGGAAAGAAAGTGTTTGTGTGTGGCCCGGCATGTTTTTATGTGGCTCGCAGTCTGGAACAGGTAAAGGTTGACTTGGCTTATAGTCAGAACAACGTAAAGATATTGGGAGTAAGTGGAGGAGTAGCTTACGGAGCTTTGGGGGCTACCCATCATAGCTTGCATGATATTGCCGTGTTACGTACTTTCCCCGGTATGAATATTGTGTTGCCTTGTGATGCCCGACAGACAAAAAAACTGGTTGAGTTTTTGATTGACTATCCTGAACCGGTTTATGTTCGTGTAGGACGTGCAGCAGTTCCTGATGTCTATGAGAACGATGATTTTGATTTTGCCATAGGTAAGGCAAATAGGTTATTGGACGGGACCGACTTGACAATCATTGGAACCGGTGAAACCGTATACCATGCACATCAAGCGGCTTTGGAGTTGCGTAAATATGGTATTTCAGTCCGGGTACTGGATATGTCCTTTATTAAACCTTGTGATGAGGAGGCTGTTTTGAAAGCTGCTTCTGAAACCGGTCGTATTATCACGGTTGAGGAGCATAGTCAGTATGGAGGCCTTGGAGCGATGGTGACTGAAATCATTTCCGAAAATCCCGTACCCGTGAAAATTTTGGGGATTCCTGACGAGAATGTGGTGCATGGGAGTTCTTCCGAAATTTTTGCCCATTATGGGTTGGATGCACCTGGTATCGTGAAAACTACCCTTGACTTCCTTAAGTAAGAAATAATCAGCCTTTAATAATACCTAAAATGAAAAACTTGATAATTGCAATAGACCAAAGCACCTCGGCCACCAAGGCTATGCTGTTCAATGAGAGGTGTGAAATGCTGAAGCGTGTCAATGTCACTCACGAGCAATATTATCCCCGAACTGGATGGGTGGAGCATGATGTTGAAGAAATTTATCGGAATGTGCTGAAAAGCATTGCTGAGTTGATTGAAGAGGAAACGGCAGACAATATGTATTCGTTGGCTATCACTAATCAACGCGAGACGGTGGTTGTATGGAATAAACATACGGGTAAACCGGTATACAATGCTGTGGTATGGCAATGTATGCGTGGTGCTGATATCTGTAATGACTTGAAAAATAGAGGATACAGTGAGTTTGTACAGGTAAGAAGTGGCTTGTTGTTAGACCCCTATTTCTCGGCGAGCGGTGTGAAGTGGATACTTGACAATGTGGAGGGAGCCCGTCGGGCTGCTGATAATGGAGACTTATTGATGGGGACTATTGATACGTGGCTGATTTGGAAGTTGACTGATGGTAAACGCCATGTGACGGATTATACGAATGCTTCCAGAACCCTTTTATTGAATATTCATACGATGCTATGGGATAATGACTTGCTGGAATTGTTCACCATACCCAAAACCATGATGCCCGAGTTGTTGCCTTGTGATGCTGTTTTTGGAAAGACTACGGTGGGTGGACTGTTCAAGAACCCTATTGTCATTGCCGGTGTATTGGGCGATTCGCATGGGGCACTGACTGGGCAGATGTGTTTTGAAGAGGGATTAGGTAAGGTCACTTATGGTACCGGCTCCTCAGTAATGGTGAATATTGGCGAAAAGGTTGCTACAGCTCCTCGGGGATTGGTCACTTCCATAGGTTTTGCCGCACTTGGGAAAGTGTTCTATGCTTTTGAGGGGAATATCCATTGTACTGGCGGTACTATCAAGTGGTTGGAACAGAGATTGCAGATGATCGGTTCGCCCGATGAAGCAGAAGAACTGGCCGTTACTGTGGAAGACAATGGAGGTGTATATGTTGTACCGGCTTTTGCCGGACTGGGTGCTCCTTGGTGGCAAGGGGATATAAAGGCGGCCATTTTAGGGATGACTTTAGGTACCGGGAAGCCACATGTTCTTAGGGCGGCGCTTGAATCCATAGCTTATCAAGTCAATGATTTAGTCAAAGCGATGACCACTCAGGCAGGTATAAAACTGAAAGAAATCAGGGTTGACGGAGGACCTACAAAAAATAAATTTTTAATGCAGTTCCAGGCTGACTGTTTACGTGTACCGATCAATTGTTCGGATGTTGAGGAGGCCTCGGCTTTGGGAGCTGTTGTGATGAATGGAATGGCCCGCAAGATATGGACGCGAGCTTTGAACAAGTGGCCGTATTACGCCGGAGCCGCTACCGAATAGAACCGCAGGGCAACTTACCACTGATGGAGAAATGGTGTGAAGGCTGGCTGAAAGCAGTAAATCAATTAATCGGATAAATATCTTCTAAGTATAATTTTAACACCAACTATTTACGATGAAAAACAAGGAAAGAATGTGCTTCGGTATAATTATCGGCACCCGTGCTTATTTTAATTCAGAATTGGCCAAAGATGTTCGCAAACAGCTGTTGAGAACACTTGCAGACGAAGGCTATGACTATGTAATTTTACCTGAAGATGCTACTCCTACTGGCAGTAGCAGTATTGAAACCCGTGAAGACGGATTGAAGTGTGCCGAACTGTTCCGTCAAAATCGTGACCGTATTGACGGCATTATAGTCTCTTTACCCAACTTTGGCTTTGAGATTGGAATAATCAATGCTATCAGTGTGGCTGATTTGAATGTTCCCATTTTGGTACAAGCTTGTGACGACGAGAATGACAAGGTGGACTTGGACAGCCGCCGTGATGCTTTCTGTGGTAAAATTTCTGTTTGCAATAATTTGTATCAATATGGTATTCCTTTTACAGATACTACGCTGCATACCTATTCTATATACTCTGAACTATTGGCTAAGGATATTAATAAGTTCGCCGGTATCTGTCGTGTGGTCAATGGTTTGCGCCATGCACGTATCGGGGCTATCGGTGCCCGACCAGCCGGTTTTCAGACGGTACGTGCCAGTGAAAAACTGTTGCAGAAGAGTGGTATTACAGTCGTTCCAGTCGATCTTTCTGAAATACTCGGTGCTGCCCGTAAGATTGAGGATACAGATGTGGAACTGCTGAAGAAACTTGAAGAGATTAAGTGTTATGCAGTAGTTCCTAAAGAATACAGTGACAAGCTGGTGCTTCAGGCAAAGTTTGGCGTGGCTGTGGAACGGTGGATTGAAGCCAATCAGATTGATGCTGTGGCTGTTCAGTGTTGGGACTCTTTGGAACAGAACTATGGTTGTGCAGCTTGTGTGACAATGAGTATGCTGGGTGAAAAACTACTACCTGCCGCTTGTGAGGTTGATATTGCCGGTGCTGTATCCATGTATGCTTTGACATTGGCAGCGCAAGGTCAATCGGCATTACTTGACTGGAACAATAATTTTGCGGAAGACCGGAATAAATGTGTGTGTACTCATTGCGGTAATTTCCCGAAATCGTTTGTCAGAAATGACTTAAAGCTTGGTACACTTGGCGTTCTGGGACGTACGCTAGGTAAGGTCAATACATTCGGTGCTGTATATGGCAAAGTGACTAAAGGTGATTTCACATTCTTCCGTATTTCCACTGATGATACTAAAGGTACTATCAAGGCTTATTTGGGTACTGGTGAAATCACGGATGATCCGTACGGAATGGATGGATGTATAGCTGTTACCAAAGTGGATAACTTACAGATTTTGATGAAACATATTTGCAGGAATGGTTTTGAACATCATGTGGCTATGGTTCGTAATGATGTAAAGGATATTCTGAATGAGGCCATCGAGGGTTATTTGGGGTGGAATCTATATGTGCATGAATAAATAGGTAAACACACGGTAAACAACAGAAAATAAATTATGATACTTGTTGACAACTATATTGGAGCCATTCTGTGTTGTGTCTATTGTTGCCTCTGTTGGGGTTCTTGGGCGAATACGCAGAAGATGGTGACATCGAAAAGCTGGAGTTTTGAGCTTTTCTATTGGGATTTGACTTTCGGTTTATTTTTCACAGCTCTGTTAGGTGTCCTGACATTGGGTAGCTTGGGAGGTGAAGGCCGTACTTTCTTTGGGGATTTGGCAGTAATGGACTGGAATAGTATGAAGTATGCGCTCCTAGGCGGTATTGTATGGAATTTCGGTAATATCTTTCTGACAGCAGCCATTGCTGTAGCCGGGATGTCGATAGGTTTTCCCATTGGTGGAGGCTTAGCTTGGATAGGCGGTATAATTTTTAATTATCTACTGATATCTTTGGCCGGCGAAGTATACCCTGGAAACCAGACATTGCTTTGGATAGGAGTAGCTGTTATTGTGATAGCCATCTGCATTTGTGGCAAGGCTTATGGAAAAATGTCGGCAAGTCAGGCGTCTACTCCTAAAAAAGGTATCTTATTGGCTATTGTAGCGGGGTTGGCCATTATGTTCTTCTATGGCTTGGTTGTAAAATCACTAGATCCTCAGTATGTAACGGGTGGTACGGGAACACTGACTCCCTATACCGGTGTATTTTGTTTTGCTGCCGGTGTCCTTATCACGACTCCTGTCTTTAATACGTTTGCTATGAGTCATCCGGCTCAGGGAAACAAGGTGACAATGAAGGATTATCTGAAAGGTGACACCCGTACACATCTGATTGGTATGTTGGGAGGTTTTATTTGGATGAGTGGTATGGTAGTCAGCTTTATGGGAGCTGGTTCTGCCAATCCGGCTATAGCCTATGCATTGAGTAATGCCGCACCGGTGGTAGCCATGATTTGGGGATTCTTTGTATGGAAGGAGTTCAAAGGCGCTCCAAAGGGGACTGTACCTATGATTGCAACCATGTTTGTGCTCTTTGTTGTGGGGCTGGTACTGATTACTCTTTCAAACTGATATTTTAAATTCATTGTTAACCCAAAATAATATTAAATGAAAACGATTGTAACACAAATTCGACAGAAAAGGTTAATGGCCTTAGTGCTGTTCCTTTTGGTAGGTATGACATCTGTTTTTGCACAGAAACAAGTAAATGTATCTGGCAGAATTACTGATGAGCTTAATGAACCGATGATTGGTGTAAGTGTATTGGAAAAAGGAACGACAAATGGTGTTATAACTGATTTGGATGGCAATTATACTTTGTCAGTGAATGAGGGTTCCACTATTGTCTTTTCGTATATCGGGTATGTGACTCAGGAAAAGAAAGCCGTTGCAGGTACTATGAATATTATACTGAAGGAAGATAGCAAGACTTTGGATGAAGTGGTTGTTGTAGGATATGGTGTACAGAAGAAAAGTTCTGTAACGGGGGCAATTTCTTCCGTAAAAGCAGAAGATTTTGAGAATCGTACCATAACCAATGCTGAGCAGGCCCTGCAGGGTAAAACAGCCGGTGTGCAAATTATTTCTGCATCTGCGGCTCCTGGTTCGAATCCCGCCATTCGTATCCGTGGATATAGCAGTAATGCCAGTTCAGATCCTTTGTATGTGGTCGATGGTTTGCGTACGAAAGACATCAGTAACCTCGATCCGAATGATATTGAGAGTATGGAGGTGTTGAAGGATGCTGCTTCTGCTGCTATCTATGGTGCCCAGGCCGGTAATGGTGTTGTCTTGATTACCACCCGGAAGGCAAAAAAAGGAGTTCGTCGTATTTCTTATGATTTCCAGTTGTCCTCCCAGTCTTTAGGTCGTACTCCTGATATTCTGAATGCTCAGGAATATGTCAATTATATGACTGAAGGTAATCTTATTCCCAGAGAAACAATAGATAGGTATTGGGATGGAAAGACAAATACCGATTGGATAGAAGAGACATTTGAATCATCCATGATGCAGCGTCACAATGTCAATTTCCAAGGTGCCAATGATAATGGCTCATTATTCGCCTCACTCTCTTATTTAAGTAATAATGGTCCCATTGTTGGCAATAAGGATGTTTTTGACCGCATTACCGGCACTGTCAATGCAGATTATAAAGTAAAGGATTGGTTGAAGTTCACGACAAACAATTCATTTTCCCGTTATCATGTACAGTCTGTAAGCGAAGGCTCAGCAACCGGTTCTTTGATGCTGTCTGCCATTCAGCTTGACCCTCTTACTCCAGTTACCTATACACCGGATAAACTGCCTGACACTATGATTAATTATATGAACCAAGGGCATACCTTGCTTCAGAATGCCAATGGTGATTATTATTCTATTTCCCCTTATGGTGACTCCAATAATATCAATCCGTATATCATGCGTGACCGCGGTACAACGAAAAGAGATGGTTTTGTGTTCAGCGGCTCCACTTATCTGGATTTTACTCCGATTAAAGAGCTGGTCATCACTTCACGTTTGGGATACCGTTATACTTACAGTAATTCCTACGGCTATGTTATGCCTAACATTACCTGCTCTGACCTTTATCAGGATTATGTATCGGTAAATGCTACAAGTTCTAATACAACGTATTGGCAATGGGAAAACTTTGCTAACTACACTAAGACATTTGCAGATAAGCACAATGTAAATGTGATGCTTGGTATGTCTTATTCTTCCAATACCTCTTTTGGAGTGACAGGAGGAATCAATGGTAGCCGTTCTGGTGACAAGGTTGATTTAGGTATTACCAAGTTGGATCCCAACTATGCCTATTTTGCGTTCCAAACTGGTACTGCCACCCGTACGGTAAGTGGTGGAGAGAAAAGGAAATATGTAAATCTTTCTTACTTTGGTCGGGCTTCTTATGACTATGCGGGTAAATATTTTGCTCAGTTCACTCTTCGTGCGGATGCTGCCGACTTGTCTATTCTTCCTTTGCAGAAACGTTGGGGCTATTTTCCGGCTGTATCTGTTGGCTGGGTACTTTCCAATGAGAAGTTTATGGAGAATCTCAAGTCGATTTCTCATTTGAAATTACGTGCAAGTTGGGGACAGAATGGTAGTATTGCTGGTTTGGCAGACTATATGTATGATGCTACAATTCTGTCTGAAATCAATTATCCAATGTCCGGAGATGTGTCTTATGAAACGGGTTCACTGCCTTCCGCAACAGGCAACTATGATTTGAAGTGGGAAACTTCTGAACAAATTGATTTAGGTATTGATCTTCGGATGCTGAACGACCGGTTGAGTTTCGGATTTGACTATTATGAGAAAAAAACTAAGGATTTAATTGTAACCGGTATTACTCCTTCGCTGATTGTGGGTAACACGACTTCACCTATGAATGCAGGAAATGTCAAGAACAGCGGATTTGAGTTTGAACTTTCATGGCGTGATAATATTAAGGATTTCAACTATAGCATAAAAGGAAATATTGCTACTTTAAAGAATAAAGTTACTTATCTGCATGAAACTTTGGAACGCATTGAGAGTACGACAAGTGCAGGCATCGGTGTTATGAATTATTTTGAAGAAGGGCACCCCATTTGGTACATGCGTGGTTATGAGTGTACGGGCATTGATTCACAAACGGGTGATCCGATATTTAAGGATATGAATGACGATGGCATTATTGGAGATGCTGACCAAACGGAAATAGGTTCAGCCATCCCCGACTTTACTTATGGTATTACTTTGACTGCTGCATGGAAAGGTTTCGATTTGACGATATTTGGTTCCGGTTCTCATGGCAATGATGTGTTTGCCGGTTATAACCGTACTTCCCGTATGAAAGCGAATACCTTGAAGGAATTCTACGATGGACGTTGGACAACTGCAGGAGACAATGCAAAATATGCCCGTTCCAATCCTAGTAATTATGATAAGTACTTGAAAAGCTCCAAGTTTGTATTCGACGGTTCTTACTTTAAAATCAAGCAGATACAGTTGGGTTATAATTTACCAAAGAATTTGTTGAAGCAGATTGGTTTGAGTAACCTTCGTTTGTATTGTTCTTTAGACGACTTCTTTACATTTACCAAGTATCCTGGATTTGATCCTGAATTTACAAGTACAGGTAGTGCAATGGGGTTGGATATGGGTTCTTATCCGTCCAGCAAGAAAGTCGTGTTCGGTCTTAACGTAGCATTTTAATCTTTAATTCAATACGAAATATGAAAGCAAAATATATTTTATCAAGTTTGTTGCTTGCCAGCTGCACTTTCTTTTCCTCTTGTGTAGACAATCTGGATATCTCGC
>ERZ791659.1580-NODE-1580-length-11566-cov-2.32751_pt1 | contig 11566 bp, 9 predicted proteins | sample MGYA00510053_ERZ791659 | MGnify/ENA primary metagenome ERZ791659 (study PRJEB30046, sample SAMN00715192) | human gut metagenome | study: EMG produced TPA metagenomics assembly of the A metagenome-wide association study of gut microbiota in type 2... | reverse complement strand
CTTCACAACATACGGTCGATTGTTTACAAACGATAGGAGTTTGCAGACAAACGACCGTACCTTTGTCTTCAATCGACCGTATGTTTGTTTTCAATCAACCTGATGTTTTCAGAAAACATCAAGGTGAATTCTTACAACCTCCGTCCGAATTCGGTAAATGCTGCATTTTACTGACAGAAATCCTTTAGAAAATAGAATTACTCCCATTACTCCTTCAATCCTTCAGCTTGCAAATTATTATTTGATTATCAATATATTATCCTGAACCTTTACTATCGAAAAGATTCAGCCAATAGCTAGTGCCGAGTATGCCTAGCTTGCCCCGAACTTTCAGCTGAAAGATGGCATCATTCAGGATAACAGATTGTTAATCAGAGATAAATTCCGTAAACTGAAAGATGAAAGATATAGAAATGAATTCCAAAGAACTATGCTATTCGATAGATTAAGGCTATTGGAATAACTTCATAAAAAAAGCAGCCTTGATCTACTCAAGACTGCTCTTCAATGTATACTCAACAGAGAACTATTATTCAGCTAATTTGCCTGCTGAACCAAGAACGTTCTCAATTTTATGCTTGTAAAGCTTTTCCATATTGTCACGAGCCGGACCTAAATATTTACGTGGATCGAATTCTGCAGGTTTCTCTGCAAAGACCTTACGGATAGCAGCTGTCATAGCCAAACGGCTGTCTGAGTCAATATTGATTTTGCAAACAGCAGATTTAGCAGCTTTACGAAGTTCATCTTCAGGAATACCGATAGCAGCCTCTAGTTTACCACCAAACTTATTGATTGTTTCAACTTCTTCCTGTGGTACAGAAGATGATCCGTGAAGAACGATAGGGAATCCCGGAAGTTCTTTCATCACACCATCCAATACATCAAATGCTAATGGAGGAGGAACCAAGCGACCTGTTTTCGGATCAACATGGCATTGTTCCGGTTTGAATTTGTATGCTCCGTGAGAAGTACCGATAGAAATAGCCAAGCTATCACATCCGGTTTTTGTTACGAAGTCTACTACTTCTTCCGGTTCAGTATATGTGTGGTGATCTGCAGAAACTTCGTCTTCAACACCAGCCAATACACCAAGTTCGCCTTCTACAGTTACATCAAACTGATGAGCATATTCTACTACTTTCTTAGTAAGAGCTACATTTTCATCATAAGGAAGATGAGAACCGTCGATCATTACAGAAGAGAATCCCATATCTACGCAAGATTTGCAAAGTTCGAAAGAATCTCCGTGATCCAAATGAAGAACAATTAGCGGATGAGCACATCCTAGTTCTTTCGCATATTCTACAGCTCCTTCAGCCATGTAACGAAGCAAAGTCTGGTTAGCATAATTACGCGCACCTTTAGAAACCTGAAGGATAACCGGTGATTTTGTTTCTACAGCAGCCTTAACGATAGCCTGTAATTGTTCCATGTTATTAAAATTAAAAGCAGGAATTGCATATCCGCCTTTAATGGCTCTAGCAAACATATCTCTAGTATTTACCAGCCCTAAATCTTTGTAATTAACCATCTTGTTTAATATTAATTGTTAGTGAATCAAAAATTCTACGCAAAATTAATCATAATAGTTCATAAACAACAATCCGGCAAAAGAAAATATCTTAATAAAGGACGCATTTAATCTGGTTATTTAGGAATATTAAGTCCATTAATATTTTATTGTAATGTCCATATAGCAATCAATTAATCCGATTGATTTAAAAGCGATCTTCTACCTTAAATCCTTTATTATAAGAATATTTTCATAAAAGTCATTGATCAAATAAAAAACAAGCCCTAAACTTTTTCTATTCAAAAGAAAAGTAATATCTTTGCAGCCTAAAATGACCATTACACTATTTATTACCAAAATAGTAAACGATATAATAATTAAAAAACAAATATTGAAATGAAAAAAGGTATTCATCCAGAAGCATACCGTCCGGTAGTTTTCAAAGACATGTCAAACGGTGATGTGTTCTTATCACGTTCAACTTGTTCAACTAAAGAAACAATTGAATTTGAAGGTGAAACTTACCCATTGGTAAAACTTGAAATCTCTAGTACTTCTCACCCGTTCTATACTGGTAAATCTAAGTTAGTAGATACAGCAGGACGTGTAGACAAGTTCATGAGTCGTTACGGTGACCGTAAGAAAAAATAATTCGGTAGAAATAATTCTACAAAACAGGCTGTTTCATTCGAAACAGCCTGTTTTGTTTTATAAAGCCATTGTTACCACACGCACAGTTATATTATCCGGCAAATAAAATAATATATAAAATTGTCCATCCTTAATTTGTTTAAGAACAACTTTATCCGCCTTATAATACTCCATTTTATTATCTTTCTTAACAACAACCAGTCCATCTGATAAGTCACCGGCAACAGTAAAATCACCTTTTGCACTCACCCTATAAAATACCTCTGTATCCTCCACTGTTGAAAAGTCATAAGTCATCGTATTGGCATTACCGCCTCCAAAAGCATCCATAGATTTATATTCAGCGAAAGAGAATCCATCTTGCGCATCAGAACAACCGATTTCGGTATTCCACTCTACACGCGAGAGAGGATCTTCCAAAAAGTTTATATCAGCCTTATTCTCACGAACAATGATAAAACAGTTCTTCTTTAAGCCATTCGATGCAGTAACCTCCATCGTAGTAGCCCCTTTCCCCACACCTTTTACAGTAATTATATTCCCTTTTGTTGCATATTCTACAATGCCTCCATCCGAAAGAGTAATGGTATATGTATCCGCGAACCCTTAACAGATAAATCAAATGTCCCATTCAAAAATATCTCCATCCGGCTTTCACTCAGACTGAATTCTTCAGAATCATCCTTACAAGCAAATAAACACAGCAGCAATAACAAAGGTAAACTCCAGAGACAAACACCATCTCTCAAACTTTTATTATATCTCATATACTTTATACTCTATTTTACAATAACTTTTACTTTTCCACTAACACCATTACAATTCCAACTTAAATAATGTGTTCCCACACCGGCTACCTCAGGATTAAACACATACCCTCCATTAACCAAAGCAACTCCATTGCCACTCCACGCACTTGCTCCATCTATATTCAATTGCAATGGCACACTGCCGTCATTTAACCTATAAGAAGCTTTCAAGTCAACCGGAAAAATTCTTGCGACCTGCTCCGGAACAGATAAGCCTTTCAAATGTATCACGATATTATCGGCAAGTCCTCCACCGGAGATAAGTAAGTCTTCTGATTGCCAACCAAATCCTAACGGAATATAAATCAATTCTATATCTATACCTTTATTTAATTGATCCGCTGTAACTTCAGTAGGCTTGACTACAAAATTATCACCACTTATAGATAAAGAAACTTTTGATTTTATATCCTTTCCTTGCAAATGAATGGTTTTATATAATGTTATACCTTTCTTAGTATCCGGAAATTCTATGAAATCACCGGATTTATATTCCAAGATATGTGGAATATTTTCCATATAATATTCCACACCTATATTCTTACCCCAAATATACTCCACAAGATCCGGATAATCAATATATGGATTACGATTATGCTGGAAAGAATAAACGGCATTATTACGGTCTATTTCCTTTTGAGATACAGGATCCTGACGATGCCATTTTAGCAGAAGCTCTTTACCATAATCTGTCAGAGTAGGATATTCATTACTTTGAAACATTTTTGCTCCACTAGATACCCATGAATAATTCTGATAACAAGTAACTACATAAAAATACATACGGGCAAAATCACCTTTATACTCATCAGCCGGTTCAAAGGCGCTGACTGCTTGATTACCAACATAAGCTGTTCCTACTTTCGACACTCCATTATCAAAAGTCGCAGTCTCAACTTCACCTAAAATATAATTACTTTTTGCCATATTGGCCTTTGCGTCAGAAGGAACCAAATGATGTAAATCAAAGGATGCATCATATTGAAATTCACGTGAATCAGACCCTTCTCCCCACCAACTTTTAGGCGCACTATGTTCTATATTCATATCACGATTGGAACCGGTAGTGCCACTCGGAAAACTACGCCTCGTATTAGAATACATATCCCATATACTTCCATCCGGACGTACATCACTTTTTCTAAATACAGTCCATGTAGCTCCATATGAAGATCCATAAGGAATTCTCGTGTGATCTTTCAATAATAAATATAAGGTCGTTTTCAATTCTTTATTTTTCTTTCCATTCAGCTTATCCGAATAATACTCCGGCATTTGAGCGAGAATACATACCGCAAACAAGAAAAATAGAAAAAACAATGGTATCTTCTTATATAACATTTCACCTATAATTTAATTAATATGCAAAGATAAAAATAGGGCATCTTTTACAATGCCCTATTTCTTGAAAAATTGGACAAATAGTCCTATTTAACATCCTTTAGATTACGAATATTTAATTGAGGTCCTCCATTAATCCCTGCAATACCGGTAATTTCATGTATACCTTCCGGTATTTGTTCATTTACAAATGAAGAATAACTGGCAACAAAAGATGAAATGGAAGAAGCACCATCCGTTATCTTCAATGTAGTATGTTTACTACTACTACCATATGTTGTTCCATTAGGATTCGTAATTGTACCATTCACTGTTACTAAAGTAGACTCACTAGCATCAATATTAGTCACTAATTCCGCCACGGTCATCTTTTTCGATTCGATATTTACATTTTTAGCAATTACTCGAATATTAGTTAAAGGCACATTATTAAGTTGCATTGCTCCATTATATTGTTCCAAAGATTGATCTTTCACTAATATTTCGACTTTATCCCCTAATGTATAAGATGCATTTCCTGTACAACGAATCATTATACCTGTACTATTATCTTCAGAAGCAATAACCATATTTCTCAAAGAAGATGAATTACCCCCAACATTATCAGATATTACCACACCAACAATTTTACCTTCTCCGGCAATCTTAACTGTCGCTCCCTGATACATAGATCTAATCTGAGCTATCGAAACCTCTTCAACATCAAATGCAGGATTGTCTTCCGGCACCATTGGAGGAATGCTTCCTTTATAGATAGCAAAATTCTTAATCTCCCAAGTTCCGGCTTTAACTGTTGTCGATATATAATGAAATGCCAAACGGATTTTCTTACCGGAATACGCTGTCAGATCAATTTCCGGCTTAGTCCAAGTATTCCAATCACTGGCACTTACCAAGTCAAATTCCAGACTTGTCCACACTTCAGGATCATTAGAGGTTAAATCCTCTGTGACATTAAATGATATATCATTTAAAGATGCTCCATAGCGGAATATATATTCAAAATAAACATATGCCGAATCCACATTTGCTAAATTGATTGTAGGAGAAATAAGCCAAAGATCATTCTCCCTATTGACATTATCAACATATCCTGATACTTGGGCTGCTCCATAATCTATAGCAAAAGTATCTACTCCCGATACACTGTAATTTTTAAAACCTCCAAGAGTTTCTTCGAACGTTTCATTATAGATTGCATCTTTAATGACAACCCCTTCCCCCGGTTTCAAAAAAGGATCATCTTCACCGACATTATCACAGGCTACAAATGAAAAAATGGATGTAATTAAAAGCAGCCCTATTATTTTTCCTAAGTTCTTCATAATCATTCTTTATTTTTTATCATTATTCTTTTCCTAAAGAAGTAAATCCATTTAAATCACTTAACGCCCGAATAGTTAACTGGATTTTTCCGTCAGCTGAATTTTTATCCTTAAACCAGCCAACAATTGCTGTTACCATACCGGTTTCACCTTCTTTAGGTATTAATGTTTCTGCAAAATTAGCGTACTCACTTGTTGAAATATAGCTACTTCCTGTACCATCTTTTATCTCACGGGAAACCGGATAACCTATGTTATATTTTTTAGAAGTAGAATAGGTAGATGGGGCAAATATCGGATTCAATTCATACGTACCGTTATCCACATTCTTTTCTGTAAGTTTCACCAATGGATATCTGGGACCTAATGTTTTACCATTATCGTTTCTATTTGTGAACATCACATTTTTTATGCAAACCAAACGGCCGTAATAAGTAGAATCTTTCATTAACAATTCTCCTATAGTTAATGTATCTGCCACTACTTTAGAAGCATCCGGTCTACCAATCCGAATAAAATGACTGGGCACTAAAGAATAAGGAATACGTCCCGGCTCAAAACGGATTTTATCATCATCACGATATCCGGCCACTCCCAATTGTGGCATTTCTGCATAACGCCCCATCACCAAGCCATTACATTTAATAGCAACAATTTGTCCCAAAGGGAAAATACCGCCTAAACTACCGGCATCAACAGATACTTTTAATGCTTGTTTTATCTGCAAACCCTCAATTACCATATACTTATAGACATCCCCTGCCGTATCAGATGAGATAACCCTTCCACGTATATAAATATCTTTATCTGACTCAATCGTTACATTAGTAAATAAGTTCTTATATGTAATAGTAGTATCTTTTTGTACTGGTATCACTTTACCTTTATATTCAATATGCCAAGGAACTTGATTATACATAGAATCTATTTCATGATTTATAACAAAACTTTTACCGTGCGGAGCAATATGCAACGTATCATCATCATAAATATACAGATTATCAATACGATCATAGCGATTGATCAATTCCCCAATTGTCATTGTAGTTTCCCATTCCTCCGTATCTTCAGGCAAAATCAAACTACCTTCAGGAATCGCATCAAAGTCATCCGCACAATTCACAAAAACGACTGATGACAATAATATACATATTATATATTTAAATGTTTTCATACTCTATTCAATAATTAAAATTTATAACCTACATTAAGGAAGCAATTAAATCCCCAAGCATAATAATATTTATTAGGGTATCTGTCTACCAATTCAATAGCGCGGGTTGCACTTTTATTATTACGTCCAATACGTCCTTGCTGATAACCACCGGTCACCATATCTTCATTATTCAAAATATTATTGAAACTCAAGTTGAAGTTAAGAGATTGCTTCCTGTTATTTAAATAAATAACTTTTCCTACAGAAGCATCCAACATAAAGCCTCCTTTCAGTTTTTCTTGCGTACCAAACATTTCTTTCAATGAATTAGCTCTATTACGATCAGCATCTGTTGCATAGATATTATCCTTTTTCAAATAACCACTATATTTTTGATACTGTCCTGCTTCATTCATATAAGTACCTCCATAATAGTTCATTTCTGTAAAATGTGATGGAGAGAAATCAAGATAATTCTTATCAAAATAAGAAAGCGTTATATTGGCAAACCACATCTTAGGATGAAAATAATCCAATGTAATACTGGCAGCAGTCTGAGGTCCATTAGCTACATGCAAATCTTTAGTATAAACCATTTCTCTTACATCAGCAGCTTTTCTGGCTTCCAAAGTTGTAGGTAATTCACCTGTTAACAGATTGACTCCACTCTCTGCACTCATTACCCCTTTGGCATTGTTTGTATAGCGATAATCACCGAACGTTCCAGCCAAATCAACAGAGAAGCTATTATTCAACTTGATAGTAATACCTGCTTCGATACCTTGATATCTCTTATTAACATCATATAAAGTATGATTCACAAAAGTTCTGAATTCATCATGGTAATATCCTGTTCCTTCCGTTGCTCCCGTAATAAATGTCTGGAATGCAGAAATACGTCCTTTCACTACAGAAGTAGAAAACATATAATTAATATCCCAAGAGTAAACAGATTCCGCTTTTAAGCCACTGATACGTGTATCTTTCACACGAGGAGCTATATATGAATATCCAGCAAAAGGAGCACGCGTTTCAAACAAACCATTCACCGATAAACGATGGTGTCCATTTATCTTATAAACGAATCCGGCTTTCACACTTGGATCTACAAAGTAATAGCTTTTACCTTTACCATAAGATAGTGCATCTACAGCCGTTGCACGTCCATTTTCCATATGGCCATCACGTTGGAAAGTTGTGTAAGTCAAACGAGCTGCATAAAAAGCATCAAAACGAGGAAGCGTCCATTCGTTTTGCAAGAATGCACTTGCCTTTATCACATTCATATCATAATCATAACCAAAGATATCCCCTTCTTTTATTTTTCGATTCGGATTTCTTAAGTCATTCTGAATAATATTTCGATCACCCGTAAAGTCACGCTCTGCAAACTGATCAATATCAATCCATTGATTTCCACCTAAGAGATCATTCATTGTTTTATAATGCATACCTTTAGAGTACTTCGCTTCAATTCCACCTATTAATTTAAAGCGATTACTGAATTCATTCGTATAAACAGAGTTCAGCACAACCTCCATCAAATCATTATGGCGTTCCTCCAATACATACTTCGCACTACCATCCGGATTAGCTATATTATTTAAATAGTTTGAATGATACAAAGAATTCCAATTTATTTGAGTCACATCTGTATCATCATTCTTCCAAGACTGCGTGATTTGTTCCATCAATTCATAATTTATATAATCCTTTCCTGTATTTGTAGCTATCAAATCATTGTATTGATAACTAGGAAGATTCCTATAATAATCAGGACGAGGATCAGCAGCATTATAAAATCCCAATGCTGTATTACTATATTTACTATAATGGAAACCAATACCTGTCTTCAGTTTCTGCTTTTCTGTTATATCAAATATCCAGTTGGCAATTACTGACGGATCATAACTATTTACGACACGGGAATTACGTTTATCACCATTTTGATATCCCCAATAAGGATTATAATAGATTCCACTCTTTGCCAGATCATAAACCTCCTGAGTTACAGCAGCTGATTGAGAACGCTTGGTAGGAGCACCATAAGTGACCAAAGCTATTCGATGACGATCATTCAATATCTTCTCTGCAGAAAGGAAATATCCTACCGAATTATAAAAAGTACCGTCGATACGCCCTTCATTCGCCCAACGCCAGATTGCCGATGCAGTAAACGCCCAACCATTACTCATCAATCCGGTAGAGTGTGTTGCTGTACCACGGAGCATATAAGCCCGGTTTGTATACGCTAAACCAACTTTAGTTCCCGGAGCATACGCAGAAGCATTCGTATTAATATTCGTTACACCACCCAATGATCCGAAAGCAAAAGAACTATTTTCTATACCATTAATAATATCCTTATTACGAAATGCATCGTTCAGACCTCCTAAACTAGAGTAATTAAAACGTCCACGCTCCTGATCTGTAAAATTCACTCCATTTATATAAGTAGCCTGAGAAGATTGGTCATACCCCCTAAGATTGAATCGCATAGGACTAAAATTATAACTGGCTGCTTTCAAATAGGTATCATCCGAAGCGCCGGACAAATAAGATGATGATTGAGATGACGTATTATCATCATCGTCCAACATTGACTCATCGAATATCTGAATATTCTCTTCCGACTTATTTGTAGTGGAATTCTTAACCATTGGAATTGAGCCCAAATCCACGCTTTCATCTTTTCCGATCAAAAAGCTTTGGTGATAAGATTCATATCCCTGCACCGAAATGTTAACCACATCTTGCCCTGAAGATAAATTCTTAAAGACAAAACCTCCATCTCTTCCGGAAACGACAGACACATCCTTGTTCTGCAACGAAACCTTAGCACCCGGAACCGGTTGTGCTGTTTCAAAATCTATAACAACTCCTTTTACACTGCTATTTTGCGCATAAACTGACGCACTTAAAAAGAGCATTATAAACAAGCATAATTTTTGAACCATAGAATACTAAATATTTATTTATAATTATTAAATTCACATCCCTATTTTCCTCTCTTTAAAGAGGCGAATAGTTTTGCAAAATAATATATTATTTTCGATTATTCATATTACAAACCTATTTATTTTTCAAAGACGAAGCTATTTTAAGCTTTTTAGCTATCATTCTTCCCAAATTTAATAAAAAAGCAACGCGTATTCCATTTTTTTTTCTGACTTTTGCATTAACGACTTATTTGTATTTGATAACATAAATCCAATAATAACTAATTTTATAATTTTATGAAGAAGTACCTTTTAATGTTATGCTTGTTATGTGCTATTTCAATAACTGCACAAAACAAAAAGGTTGCCATTTACCCTGTAGCTTTTTACAATTTGGAAAACTTATTTGATACAATAAATCAACCGAATGTAAATGACGAAGAATTCACTCCTACCGGAAGCATGAAATGGACAGGAATGAAATATAAGAATAAGCTGAAAAACCTGGCATATGCTATCAGCCAATTAGCAACCGACGGTCCCTTCCCCTGCCCTAACGGACCTGCATTTATTGGTATTTCCGAAATAGAAAACAGAGGAGTAATAGAGGATCTTATACATACCGGTAAGTTGGCAACACGCAAATACGGTATTGTCCACTATGACTCACCTGACAGACGTGGTGTCGATGTTGGTTTAATCTACGATTCACTACAATATAAAGTAGAAAGCAGTAAGAGTTACCGTTTAGTATTCCCTGAAGATACAGCAATGCGTACCAGAGATCAATTACTTGTCAGTGGGATTCTTGCCGGTGAAAGAGTTCATGTTATCGTAAACCACTGGCCCTCCAGACTAGGTGGTGAAAAACGTTCCAGACCTAAAAGAGAAGCGGCAGCGGCATTAACCAAGCACATTGCAGATTCAATTATAACGTCAGACCCAAATTCCAAAGTAATTATAATGGGCGATTTAAACGATGATCCGATGAATACAAGTTGCAAAGTAATATTGGGAGCTGTAAAAAAGCAACAAGATGTAAAACCCGGAGGATACTTTAATACCATGTGGCAACTTCTAGATAAAGGTATCGGTTCATTAGCCTACCAAGGACAGTGGAATCTATTTGACCAAATCATCATTTCCGCCAACCTTGTCGGCAATGATCGTTCTTCTTTGAAATATGTAAAATCGGAAGTATTTAATCGCAATTTCTTAAAACAAGAAGAAGGAAAATACAAAGGTTATCCTAAGCGAACGCATGCCGGTGGGGTTTATTTAAATGGTTATAGCGACCACTTCCCTACTATTATTTATTTGGCTAAAGAAATAGAATAACAATTTTCAATGGTGAATACAATATCATCATAATAGTTATTAGTTTCTGATTTATAACATACGGTTGATTAATTACAAACGAAAAAGTCCGTAATTAATCAACCGTATATTTTATACCATAGCTCAATCGACATTAACAGAGGATAAGCCCGAATCTTCTTTTCTTTGTATACTCTCAAAGCAACTATCACTTATAAGCTTCATCCTTCAGTTTGCCAATTTCATATTGGTAATGAACGAGTTATCCTGAAAGATGGAACCATTCAGCATATCATTCAGTTCTTTCTGCCGGCTGAACCTTTTTCCGGAGAATGGTTCAGGGCAACAAGCTGATAATCAAACTTAAATTTACAAGTTGAAAGATTGAAGGTTAATAAAGGGCAATTCGTTTTTTTATACTGTTTTTCACCTGCAAGCACCTTAATGTTTTTTAAAACCATCAGGTTGTTTGAAAAAAGCATAAGGACGTTTGAAAACAAACATACGGTCGA
>ERZ791659.1571-NODE-1571-length-11642-cov-2.00552_pt1 | contig 11642 bp, 8 predicted proteins | sample MGYA00510053_ERZ791659 | MGnify/ENA primary metagenome ERZ791659 (study PRJEB30046, sample SAMN00715192) | human gut metagenome | study: EMG produced TPA metagenomics assembly of the A metagenome-wide association study of gut microbiota in type 2... | reverse complement strand
ACTGAATTTCAACAATTTCAAAGAACGACTATGATTTTTTAGTGGACACTAATGATGTAATATACCAATTGAATAAGTGGACGTATTCCCATATTATCGTCAGCTTGATGCCATGGATTGTGGTCCTACTTGCCTACGTATGATAGCTAAGTTTTATGGTAAGAGCTATTCTTTGCAGACTTTGCGTGCCCGTTCTTTTATTTCTCGCAATGGTGTTTCCATGTTAGGCATCAGCGATGCCGCTGAGTCTATTGGTTTCAGAACGTCCGGAGTTCGTGTCTCTTTTGAACAATTGGCGGAAGATGTTCCTCTGCCTTGCATTTTGCATTGGAATCAGAGTCATTTTGTGGTTTGCTATGATGTTAAGAAAAAGAAAGGGCAATACTCGTTTAGAATAGCAGACCCTGCAACTCAGTTGGTTACGTATAATGAACTGGAATTGAAGCGATGCTGGTTAGCTACCAAATCGGACGGAGAAGAGAAGGGGACTGCACTTGCACTGGAACCCACTCCTGACTTTTATAATGGTGAGGGAGAACCGGAACTGAAAGAAAGAGGGTTGCGTTTTTTCTTCCGTTATCTGACTCCCTATAGGAAAGAGTTGTTTCAGCTGATATTGGGCATGTTGGTGGTGAGCTTACTTCAGCTTATCCTACCTTTTCTTACGCAAGCCTTGGTGGATGTGGGTATCAGTGACGGAAATTTGAGCTTTATTACCTTAGTGCTGGTTGCGCAGATTATAATCTCGGTATCACAACTATCGGTAGAGTTTATCCGTAGCTGGATATTGTTGCATGTGAATACGCGTATATCCATCTCCCTTATTTCGGACTTTTTGGCAAAGTTGATGAAGTTGCCGCTTCATTTTTTTGATACGAAGATGGTGGGAGACATTATACAGCGCATTGGTGACCATGACCGTATAAAGAATTTTCTGACAGGTTCTTCTATTAGTACGCTCTTTTCCTTTGTCAGTTTTTTCATCTTTGCTATTGTACTTGCTTACTACAATTTGGTGGTATTGGGAATCTTTCTTTTAGGTAACAGCTTGTATATTGCCTGGATACTTGCTTTTATGAAATATCGCCGTGAATTGGATATCCGTCGGTTTGCACAAGCAGCCGGAGAGCAGAGTAACCTTGTGCAGATGGTGACCGCTATGCAGGAAATAAAGTTGAATAACTGCGAGACACAGAAGCGCTGGCAGTGGGAGCGTATTCAGGTGAAACTGTTTAAAATCAGCGTAAAAGGGTTGGCTTTGGGGCAAGTACAACAAGTAGGTTCTGTATTTTTCAATCAGACCACGAATATTATAATCTCGTTTATTGCGGCAAAGGCGGTGGTGGAAGGGGAGATGACACTGGGTATGATGATGTCTCTGACTTATATCATCGGTCAGCTCAGTGCGCCGGTCTCTTCTTTTATAGGATTTGCGCAGCAGTTTCAGGACGCCAAGATAAGTCTGGAACGGCTGAATGAGGTACATGGGAAACCGGATGAGGAGCAGGATATTGCTTCCAAATTGTCTGTTTTGCCTGAGAAGCGGGAGCTGAGAATGGAAAATGTGTGCTTCAGTTACGATGGAGCGGATAGAGACTATGTGCTGGATAATGTCTCTTTGGTGATTCCCGAACATAAAGTGACAGCTATTGTAGGTGCGAGCGGGAGTGGAAAGACTACTCTGGTGAAACTGATGCTTGGTTTCTATTCGCCCAATAAGGGGGCTGTGAAGGTGGGTGATGCTTCGTTGGAGAACATAAATCCTCATTTGTGGCGTGCCAAGACGGGAGCCGTGATGCAAGATGGTTTTATCTTTTCGGAAACCATTGCGCAGAATATTGTTGTGGGAGAGGAGCAGGTTGATGTGGAGCGGCTGCGTCACGCCGTGACGGTGGCCAATATCCGTGATTTTATAGATTCTCTTCCATTGGGATATAACACCAAAATCGGTATGGAGGGGAATGGTATCAGCCAAGGGCAGAAACAACGTTTGCTGATAGCACGTGCTGTGTATAAAAATCCGGAATTTCTTTTCTTCGACGAAGCCACCAATGCCTTGGATGCAAATAATGAAAAAGAGATTATGGAACATCTGCATGAATTCTATAAAGGAAAAACCGTGGTGGTAGTGGCGCATAGGCTCAGCACGGTGAAGGATGCCGATAAGATTGTGGTACTGGATAAGGGATGCATTGTGGAGGAAGGTACCCATCGGGAACTGACGGAGCGGAAAGGACTATATTACCGGCTGGTTAAGAACCAGTTGGAATTGGGTAGTTAATGAATGGAGGAAGAAAAGAAATATAAAGATATAGAACTCCGCAGTGAAGAAGTGCAGGAGGTGATGAACCATATCTCTCCCTGGGTAGTAAGGTGTGGAATCACTGTCTTGGCGTTGATTTTGCTGATGATACTGGTTGGTTGTTGGATATTCAGGTATCCGGACACCTTGGCGGCAGAGGTGACTCTGGCTACGGAAGAGCCTCCCGCCTTTGTGCTGTCACATGCTACGGGGAAGCTGGATACACTTTATGTGAAGAATGGGAGTCTGGTGAGTACGGATGCGGATTTAGGAGTGATTGGCAATGCTGCGTCTTCTGAAGATGTGCGTTTTCTTAAGGAGAGGATGAAAGCCTGGGAAGCGCAAGATTATGACTGGCGGGAAGGGGTGGAGTTTTTTGCCGGCAGGCGCTGGCAGTTGGGGGAACTGCAATCGGCTTTTGCAGCTTTCATTACTTCACTTACAGAATATGCACGTTTTATGGAGTTGGACTATTACGCTCGGAAACTTCGTTTTCAGGAAAAACAACTGGGTGGACAACGCTCCTATCTTCGGTTGGCAGAGCGGGAATATGAGTTGATTGATAAGGATATAAAGCTTGCCGAGAGTATGTATATCCGTGATTCTATTTTATATGTGCGCAAGGCGATGATTGCTGCGGAATTTGAGGAGTCTGGAAGCAGATATTTGCAAAGTTTGCGTTCTAAAGAAGAGGTACGTATGAGTTTGCTTCAGGCAGAAATGCAGTTGGTGCAACATGAGGAGAATATGTTGGATATACGTAAGCAAGCATACGATGAGGAACAGAGTCGTCGGACTGATTTAAAGAATGCCATAGGGCAGTTAGCCGCGCAATTGAGTGCATGGGAGCACTCTTATTTATTGAAAAGTCCGGTCAGGGGGAAGGTTACTTTTATGACGGTTTGGAGTCGTAACCAGAATGTGAAAGCCGGTGAGACGGTTTTCACGATTCAGCCATCCGACAGTTCAAGGGTGTTAGGTAAGGCTCTACTTCCTTTGCAGGGTTCGGGTAAGGTACATGTGGGACAGCGGGTGCATATACGTCTGAATAATTATCCCGACCAGGAGTTTGGCTATGTAAAAGGGCAGGTTGCAAGTATCTCTCCTGCTCCAACGGAAGAGGGAATGTATATAGTAGAAATAACTTTGCCTGACGGCATGCAGACCAACTACGGCAAACAGCTGCCTGTTTCGCGTGAGTTGAAAGGTACGGCAGACATTATCCTTGCTGACAAGAATGTATTGGAAAGGTTGTTGGCTCCGTTGAGGAAAGTGGTGGAATATGAAAAATAGTTCTATGTAAATTTCGTAATTCATTTGTTTTTAGTATGTTTGTGCTATTCGTATATATAGTATGAAATACTAAGGAAGAGAATGTTCTTAATGAAAGTATGAAAAGAAGAGTTAAAGCATTGACTGTTGTTTTGGCAATATGTCTTATAACTGTTTTTATTCGATGTCAGTCGAATGAAACTCCTATTCAGCAACTTATAGTTGTTGTGAATGGGGATTCTATTGAGATGGTTTTTGTGAAAGGAGGTACATTTATGATGGGATGTACAGATGAGCAGGGATGTGACTGTGAGGATAACGAGAAACCAGCACGTAAGGAGTCGGTATCTGATTTTTACATAGGAAAATATGAAGTTACTCAAAGGCTGTGGAGGGCGGTTATGGATACTGATTCCATTTTGCCTATTAATGGGGGATGCGAAGATTGCCCGATGGAAAATGTAAGCTGGAAAAATGCGCAGGAGTTTATCGGTAGATTAAATGCTATGACCGGTAAAACATTTCGTCTTCCGACTGAGGCCGAATGGGAATACGCAGCGCGTGGTGGACACAAAAGTAAGCACTATAAATACAGTGGCAGCAATCAGGTAAGTGAGGTGGCTTGGTATGTTGGGAATTCCTCTGGCGGACAATATGGAGAAGCTGGAACTACCCGTCCGGTAGGTCTGAAAAAAAGCAATGAATTGGGATTGTATGATATGAGTGGCAATGTTTGGGAGTGGTGCGGTGATTTGTACACTAAAGAATACAAGCAAGGTGGTAAGTCTATCCATCCGGGATGGCCTTTTGAGGGTACTTATCTTTTTTTCCGCCGAATATTGCGAGGTGGAAGTTGGGGAGGAACAGCAGAGGGGTGTCGGGTGTCGTACATTGATTACGACATTGAGAATTATAGTGACGAGTATGGAGGTTTTCGCCTTGTGATGGAGCCGGAATCGATTAAATAATGTAATTAATGATGATAAGTGATATTTTACTACTTTCAGAGTAATGAATAGAAATGGTATGAGATATATGTGGAAATTCTTTTTATTATTGATGTTGGTTGTAACTTCGTGTTCCGAAAAGCAGATTGATGGCAATGTAATTAATGTTGCGGAAGCAATGAGTAGATTGTCAGAAGGACAATCTGTACAAAATTTGTTTTCCAGCATAAGTTATATTCCTTTGGAGACTAATGAGCAGGCTATTATAGGAAAATATCCGGAGTGCATAATTATGGATAGTGCGATATTGGTATCTTCTGTCCATCAGAATCTGAAACTTTTTGACCGTACTAACGGGAAGTATATTCGGGATATTGGACACGTAGGTACTGATCCGGAAGGATATGCAAAGGATTCATGGGGGAAAGTGAGCTTTTGGGCTGATGCGGTTCGGAGAACCGTTTATCTATTGGGATGGAATAATGATTTCCTACTATATGGATTTGATGGGAAATATAAGGATAGAATTCGATTGCAAGATACAGTCAATTGTATTCTGTCCCAAAATTACTATTTGATGGATGCGGACAGAATTTGGGGACATAATAAAATGAAACTCTCTCCGGAGACGCCATCAGTCTTTTATATGGATAGAAATACGATGTCATTGACCGGTATTGCTACATGGAATTCAGCCCTGCTTCCCATGGATGAGGTTTTGTCGGTTTCAAATTTGTTGGGGGGCAATGTTGCTTATGGAGGTGACTTGGCAATGGCAGAATTTGTTGGTGACCGGAAATATTATACGGCAATCAATAGCCCTTCGTTATGGAAATCTAAGGATGCCATCCGAGTGAAACAAGCTTTTAATGATACTATCTATACTATTTCAGAGCAGGGACTTACTCCATATCTGGTTTTTGAACTGGGTGAGTGGCACTGGAGTGAGCAGCAGCAATTGGATGTAGAAGGATGTGATAAGAAAATAGCCATAGACTATATTCTGGAGAATGCAGAATACATCTATTTCCATTTTCATACAAGCTTATATTTAGAAGAAAGCCAGTCATATTGTGGATTTTACCATAAGGAAAAGAAAACTGTTGTTTGCCAAAAGGGTGATAGCTTATTTGATAAAATGAATAATCAGCATATCCAAATCAGGGGAGTCACTTCGGATGGACATTTTTTTGCTTTGTTACAACCGGATGAACTCAGTGATGATAATCAACGGAGAATGGGAGTAGAAGAGGAAGGTAACCCTATTATGGTCATGCTTTATTAAGTACTTATTCCGTCGTCTTCCCCCTTGCATCCAAATACCCTCTTTTAAACATATCCACGAACAGAAAGAATAGTGACAAGAGCAGTGGCCCGAAGATGACACCCATGAATCCGAAAAGGGACAAGCCGATTACAACTCCGAAGACAGTGATAAGCGGATGAATGTCTGCCATTTTCTTCTGGATGATGAAGCGTATCAGGTTGTCGAGCTGTGAAATGACTGCACCGCCATAGATGGCCAGCCCGATAGCTTGAACCCAGTTGCCTATCAATGCCATGTAGACAGCTATCGGAAACCATACCAGCGCTGTTCCTACCATTGGGATGATGCTGGCGAAGCAGGTCAGGAAACCGGCGAACAAGATGTTGGGAGCACCGAAAATCCAGTAGCCTATCATGGCTACTCCTCCTTGTATGACGGCGAGTAAGGGGATGCCGATGGCATTGGAGCGGACAATCATGTTGATTTCGTGGATGACGTTTTGTGTATTGTCATCGTTGAACGGCAGTAGGTCGTTGACGTACTGTTCCATCTTTTTGCCCCCTATCAGCATGAAGTAGAGTACAAAGACCAGTACGAAGATGTTGACGGCAAAACTGCTGATACCTCCCATGATGGCTTGCCCGATGCGGGGAAGAATTGAAATGACGTATGCCACCGTGTCTTTCCCCAAGATATAGTAGCCGGTTTTGGCTTTAATGATGTTGGCCGCTTCTTCGAAAGGAGCTATAATGGCTTGCGGGTCCAGATTGATGTTTTGAAGATTGACCACAGCCAACCATACCACCAGCCCAAGCGGAACCAGAAAGCAGAGAATGGCCTCTGCTGTAATGAGGGTGGCAGCTATGCTGCGCTTCATTTTCCGCTTGTCGGAAAGATACATCATCTGCTTTCTCACCAGGATATAGATGGTCAAGGCTCCCAGCAGACCGCCCATGAATGGGGCTATTTGTCTGAAAAGAATGATTCCCAGCCCGATAATGATAGCTATCAATGAATATTTCCAGTATTGTTCTTTTGTGCTCATAAAGTTCCTGTATTTCTTAGTAAAGAAACATAAAAGAAGTTGAAAAGGTTTGGAAATTGTGGCCGGAATTCAATATTTATCCTTCGTCCAGCCAGCCTAACCCCTGGCGTATGATTTCCGGCTCCCCATTGGTGCAATCCACTACGGTAGAGCCTTCCGTACCGCCGATACCGCCGTCTATTACCAAATCGACAATATCACCGAATTTCTCGTCAATCAGTTCCGGGTCTGTGCAGTATTCAATGTCCTCATTGTCATCATGCGGCAATGTAGTTGTCATGATGGGAGCATCCAGCAGGCGAGCTATTTCCTGAATGATGGAATTGTCCGGCATACGGATGCCGACCTCCTTACGGTTACGGAATATTTTGGGCAGGCGGGTGGTGCCGTTCAGTATGAAGGTGAAGGCTCCGGGCAGATTACGCTTCATCAACTTGAAGGTGCTGTTGTCCACTTTGGCGTATTCGCTGACCTTGCTCAAGTCGTAGCAGATGATGGAAAGATTGTTCTTCTTGGGGTCGATGTCCTTGAGGCGGCAGATGCGCTCGATGGCGCGCTCCTTCAGTCCGTGGCAGCCGATGGCATACATGGTGTCGGTAGGGTAGATAAGGATACCTCCGTCATTCAGTAGGTCGACCACCTGCTGCAGGTCGGCGGGGTTGTTATTTTTTTGATAAAGTTTCAGAAGCATGGTGGAAATGGATTTGAGTTTTATATTACATGCAAAAATAGATAATAATCGGCTTATAAACAAGCAATTCACCTTTTTAGCATCTCTTTCTCCAGTTTCTTTATCTTCTTCCAGGCCTCTTTGAATTTGGGACAGAGGGTGACGGCTTTCTCATAGTTTTTCATGGCCGCCTCCTTCATGTCATGCTTCAGGCATTCGTCACCCATAAGGATGTATTCGCGGGCATACTTCACGAGGGCTTTCTCTTTCTCCAATGCTGCTTGCTTCAGTGCACGGTTTTCCTCTTTCAGACGGTTGATGATGTTCAGCTTCCGGCGGATGAGGCGCTGCACGTTGGGCTTCTCGATGTCGTAGCGGGAATGGATGGCTTTGAAAAACTCATCCAGGAAAGTGCCGAAGTCCCCTTTGTCGAAGGCTTTGGCGGCGGCAACGTATTGAACGTCTGCCTGTGCTTGCTTCAAGGCACGGTCGATGGCGGTGCGGTTGTTGAAGCGTTCGGAGAAGCTGACAATCTCCGGACGCACGAATACATCGGCACGGCTGATGGGCTTTTTCAGCTGGATGCCTTCCAGCGAGGTGCAGCGGCTGAGGGCTACGTATGCCTGCCCACCGGCAAACACGCCGCCGGTAAAGTCGATGACTACCCGGCTGAAGGTCAGCCCTTGGCTCTTGTGGACGGTGATGGCCCATGCCAGGCGCACGGGATATTGTGTAAAGGTTCCCAGTTCTTCCTCTTCAATCTGTTTCTTTTCTTCGTTGTATTTGTAGCGGATGTTTCGCCACGACTCTCGTTTGACGTCACATTCCTTGCCGTCGTCGGTGCAGACTAAGAGGGTCTCTTCAATAGGGTCGAAGCCGCTGATGACGCCGATGGTGCCGTTCACCCAGCGGCGGTCGAAGTCATTCTTGATGAAGATGATTTGTGCGCCCGGTTTCAGTACCAGTTCCTGCGAGGTGGGGAGGCTGCTTTCGGGAAAGTCTCCCATGATTTCGCCGTAGAAGGTGACCGGGTCACCGGGAAGTTCCGCCAGTTTTTTGTCGTTGATGTAGTCCACATTGTCACGGCGGGTGGCGAGGGTGATGTACATGTCGGCTTCCGATTGCTCTATTTGGGTGCCATAGCGGGTGTTGAGCAGCTGAAGTTCGGCAGAGCCGACGGTATTGTTGCGGATGTGGTCCAGCACATGGATGAACTTGCTGTCTGTTTGCCGGTATACTTTCTGCAGTTCGATGGAGACAAGGTCTATCTGGCCGAATACCCTGGCAGAGAAGAAATAAGGGGTAGGGTAGAATCGGTTCAGTATCTCCCGTTCATCTCCTTTGACGACGGGTTCCAACTGGAACACATCGCCCACCAATAATATCTGTTTGCCGCCGAAGGGTTCGCGCAGGTTGCGGGAATAGACGCGCAGGATGCGGTCTACGGCGTCGATGATGTCGGCGCGTACCATGGAAATCTCGTCGATGATGACCAGTTCCAGTTCTTCCAGTAGTTTGCGGTGGGGTTTGGTGTATTTGAAAAATTCGTGGATGCGTCCCCGTTGCAGACTGAAGTTCGGGTCATCGGGCAGCAGGGGGTAGAAGGGCAGTTTGAAGAAGCTGTGCAGGGTACTGCCTCCGGCATTGATGGCGGCTATGCCGGTAGGGGCAAGCACTACATGCTTTTTCTTCGTATTCGCGCAGATATATTTCAGGAAGGTCGATTTGCCCGTACCTGCCTTGCCCGTCAGGAATACGGACTGACGGGTATACTGAATGAGGTTCAAGGCATCTTGAAACTCTTTGTTTTGTGTATCGGGAACGAAGCTCAAAAGATTTCAGATTTATGATGGATTCCCGACTATGCCGAAATATTTCAGGGCGTTGGCGATGCCGTCTTCATCAACAGAAGTGGTTGTGTAGTTACTGGCAGCTTTTACGTCGTTATTGGCATTGCCCATGGCTACACCGATACCGGCATGGCGCAACATGCTGATGTCATTTCCTCCGTCGCCGAAGGCCATGGTCTCTTCCAGCTTGATGCCGAAGTGGCGGATAATCTGGTCGATACCGTTTTGCTTGGTGTTTCCTTTGGCTGTCACGTCTACGAAGGCAGGATGCCAGCGGCCCATCTCGCAGTGGGGGACGGAGGGCAGGATGATTGCTTCTTCCTCGGCGTTGATAAAGGGAGTCAGCTGGAAGAAGGCTTTGTCGGCATGGCTGTCGGTATAGGGCTTTGCTTCGATGGGGTCCACTTTCAATTGGTGATGGAAGATTTCCTCCACTACTTCGCCGGGCTGGTTCACGCAGATGTCGTGCTCTCCCACCAGGATGCATGGGATGTTGCGTTCGTGGCAGAAAGCTGTCAAGGCATCCACTTCCGCTGTCGGTATGGGGCTTTTGTAGATAACGGTGTCTTCTACAAAGCAATAGGCGCCGTTCATCGTGATGTAGCCGTCTATCAGATTCCGTTCCTGCAAGGCGGACAAGTTGTTGATGATGACGCGCGGACGTCCGGTAGAAATGAAGATATGTATGCCTTTGGCCTTGGCGGCAGTCAACGCTTCAATAGTGGAAACGGGAATTTCGTGGGTCTTGAAGCTGACCAAGGTTCCGTCGATGTCAAAAAACAGAGCTTTTATCATAAGGGGTTCTTTTATCTTGTGCGCGAAATTACTTAAAAAAGCGAAGATATTTCGTACTTTTGCGCACAAATAAATGATAAATAACAAATGAAGAAACATTCTTTGAAAGATTGGATGATAGCGGTGCGTCCGTGGTCATTCCCCGCCTCTTCGATGCCGGTGGTGGTGACGTTGGCATATCTGTATTGGATGCAGCAGGACATAAACTGGGTGAACGGCATCTGGGCATTGCTGAACATCGTCGTGTTTCACGCTGCCGGGAATACCTGGAGCGATTATTTTGACTATAAGCATAAGGTCGATGCAAGGGATACCTTTGGCGCCAAGACCTTGACCGACGGGATGTTTGCTCCGCGCGAGATATATGGCTTGTCGATGGCATTGCTGGCAGTTGCCCTTGTTGCGGGTGTCGGCCTGCTGTGGCGTACGGGGTTGCCGTTGCTGTACATCGGTATAGGCGGCGCGGCTTGCTCGTTGCTTTATCCGCCGCTCAAGTATCGTGCGTTGGGCGATGTCGTCATCTTTTTGGCGTATGCCTTGCTGCCGACGTTGGGTACCTGCTATGTGGCTACGGGAGTAGTTGACTGGAATGTCTTGTGGATAGCTCTGCCGGTGGGACTGATTACGGTGGCCATTCTGCATGCCAATAATACACGGGATATGCGTACCGATGCCCGTGCCGAGATTCAGACACTGGCCATGAAGCTGGGAGGAAAGGCGTCGATGTACGTTTATTGTGCCGAAGTCCTTTTCCCTTTTGGCTGGATAGCCGGCTTGATAGCTGCGGGAACTCTTCCTCTATGGACCCTGCTGGTGATGCCGGCACTGGTTCCTGCCATAGGCAATGTACGGGTGGTGTCCCGTTTTCCCGGAAAGGGAGAAAGTGCCATAGCCGGTCTGGATGAGATGACGGCAAAACTCCAGTTGTTGTTCAGTCTGCTGTTCACGTTGTCGTTCGTTGTAGCCGGTTTGCTGTCATGAAGAAGCTGATTTTTACCATTCTGCTGGCTGCCGTGCTGTGGACGGTCATGTTTTCGCCTTGGACGGCTCCTTTCGTGAATTTCTGGTGGATGATGACCGGTTCTGCGCTCACGCTGTCCGTGTTTGCCACCTTGTTCAATCCCGGCTGGTGGCGGGAGGTGAAGTGGAGCTTGCCGAATGTCTTGCTGGGAATTGGCATTGCTGTTGCTTTGTGGGGCGTTTTCTGGTTGGGAGACAAGGTGTCATCTTGGATGTTCGATTTTGCCCGTCCGCAGGTGGACTCCATTTATGGGATGAAAGAGGGAGAGTCTCCTTGGCTGTTGGCGGCATTGCTACTGTTGCTGATAGGGCCGGCGGAAGAGATTTTCTGGCGCGGCTATGTGCAACGCACGCTTTCCAAACGCTGGAATCCGAATGCGGGTTTTGTGGTGGCTACTTTGATTTATGCACTGGTGCATGCCGGTTCCTGCAACTTCATGCTGGTCATGGCGGCTCTGGGGGGGGGGGGGGGAC